>R05__coassemble_82_pt1 | contig 50186 bp, 40 predicted proteins | sample R05__metabat2_low_PE_040 | metagenome-assembled genome bin R05 | reverse complement strand
CGCCCCCATCGAGGGGCTCTATGTCATCGAGCCCGCCGTCCACGGCGACAGCCGCGGCTATTTCGTCGAGACGTACAATCAGAACGATATGCATGAATTTGGCCTCGACATGGTCTTCGTGCAGGACAACCAGTCCATGAGCACGAAGGGCGTGCTCCGCGGGCTGCATTACCAGAAGCAGTATCCCCAGGGGAAGCTCGTCCGCGTCATCCGCGGGAGCGTGTTCGACGTGGCCGTCGACCTCCGCTCCGGCAGCCCGACCTTCGGGCAGTGGTACGGCGTGGAGCTCTCGGCGGAGAACTTCCGGCAGTTCTACATCTCCCCGGGCTTCGCCCACGGCTTCCTCGTCCTCTCGGACGCAGCCGAGTTCTGCTACAAGTGCACGGACTTCTATCACCCCGGCGACGAGGGCGGCCTCGCGTGGAATGACCCCGACATCGGCATCGCCTGGCCCGGCGTGCAGGGCCCCTACCCCGGCTCCGCCTCCGCGGAGGGCTACTGTCTCTCCGACGGCACGCCCCTGAACCTCAGCGACAAGGATCAGAAGTGGGTGGGGATCAAAGAGGGATTTCACTTCTGAGCCAAAGGAGAGCTCCTATGGAGATCGGCAAAAAGCGCATCGGGTCTTGGCTTCTCCCGGCGGCTTACGCGCTCCTGACCTATGTATTTCTCAACTACTACAGCCGCCTCAGCGCCCTGGCCGACTTCCGGGGGCTGCGGCGGCTCCTTCTGCTGCTTTTCAAGCCGCAGAAGCTCTCCGTGCTGGCGCTTTTTGTTCTGCTGTTTGTTTATGCCCTGATGCGGACGGAGGGGCGGCTCGGGGAGAAGCTCTTCCGCTTCCGCTGGCCTCTCGCGGGGCTGCTGCTGGTGCTGCTCGTGGCGGCGAACGTCAGCGGCTCCTCGCTCCATATTTGGGCGGATTATCTCGGCCTGGACGAAAACGGCGTCCTGCTCGGCAAGGCGCGCGGCATCCGCTCGGACGAGTGGGCCGTGCTGACGCCCTTCTCGGCGAGCCAGGAATATAACGGTTATCAATATTTTACAAACATCATCCGCGGCACGGAGACGGACGTCTTCATCGTCTACGGCCAGCCGGCCTGGGACATCGCGGAGCTCTTCCGCCCCTTCCACTGGGGCTATCTGCTCCTCGGCTTCTCCCGCGGCCTGAGCTATTTCTGGAACGCGCGTCTGATCGCGCTTTTCATGGTCAGCTTTGAGTTCGGCCGCTTCTTCACGGGGGACCGGCGCCGCCTGAGCCTCGTCTATGCCCTGATGCTCACGCTCTCCCCGTTCCTGCAGTGGTGGTTCGCCGTCAACGGGCTCGTGGAGATGCTGGTGTTCGGCCAGCTCGCCGTGCTCGCGATGAACGCCTATCTGCGCGCGGAGAGCAGCCGGGTCCGCTTCGGCTGCGCGCTCGGCATCGCCTACTGCGGCGTGGCCTATGTGCTGACGTTTTATCCCGCGTGGATGGTGCCGCTGGGGTATGTCTTCCTCGCCTTCGTCCTCTGGACGGCGGGGAAGAACCGGAAGCTCTGGCGCTTCGGGGCCGGAAAGGACGGCCCGCCCCTGGCGCTCGGCGCGGCCGTGCTGGCGCTCTCGCTTGCGTATATCTTCCTCAAGTCCCGCGACGCCGTTACGCTCACGCTGAACACCGTCTACCCCGGGCAGCGCACCGGCAGCGCCCCGCTGGGCTGGGACGCGCTCCGGAACTGGGGCGTCAATTTCGTCACGCCCGTGACCGAGGAGGTCGCCGGGTCGAACCCCGTCGAGGCGTCGACGGTCTTCGGCTTCTTCCCGCTGGGGCTTCTGCTCTTTGCCGGCGGCAGCCTCCGGCGGAAAAAGGCCGACGGGCTCTCCTGCCTGCTCGCGGCGGCCTCCGTCTTCTTCGTCTTTTTCATCTTCTTCCCCTGGCCGGATTGGCTGAAGAACGTGACGCTGCTCCGCTTCTCCGCTCCGGGCCGCGCCCTGCCGATCTTTCTGTTCCTGCAGCTTCTTCTGCTGCTGCGGCAGCTTGCGCTCCTGCGCGCCTCCGACGCGTCGCCGCTTTTCCGGGGGCTGCTGTTCCTCGCGCTCGCGCTGGGGCTCTTTACGGGCCTCGCCGTCAACCCCGTGCAGCAGGGGACGGCGGAGCTGACGGACAACGCGGTGGCGTCGGCCGTCCGCGCCGTGGTCGAGGAGGACCCCGAGGCGCTCTGGGTCGTGGACGAGGGCTTCCCGATCCCGAACTTCCCCATCACGCAGGGGGCCCGGACCGTCAACAGCACGAATGTCTATCCCGTCCTCGAGCGCTGGGCGCAGTTCGGCGCGGACGAGGTGATCTATAACCGCTATGCCCACATCAGCCTCTCCTTCACCTCCGACGAGACGCATCTGGAGCTCGTGGGGGCGGACGGCTTCCGCGTCTATCTGAACGTCGCCGACCTGGCCCTGCTGGACGCCGACTATGTCTTCTCGCACTGGGACCTCTCGGAGCGGGAGACCGGCGAGGTCTCCTTCGAGCTTCTGAGCGAGGTCAACGGATTTTATATTTACCGGATACTGGATTGAGAAAAGAGAAGAACGATGGAAAAAATTGCTGTGCTGATCCCCTGCTACAATGAGGAAAAGACCGTCGCCAAGGTGGTCGCCGACTTCCGGCGCGTGCTGCCGGAGGCCGTCATCTATGTCTACAACAACAATTCTTCCGACCGCACCGCCGAGCTCGCCGCGGCGGCGGGCGCCGTCGTCCGGGAAGAATATTTACAGGGCAAGGGCAACGTCATCCGCCGGATGTTCCGCGAGATCGACGCCGAATGCTACATCATGGCGGACGGGGACGACACATATCCCGCCGAGTCCGCCCGCGAGATGGCGGACCGGGTGCTGCACCATCAGGCGGACATGGTGGTGGGGGACCGGCTCTCCTCGACCTACTTCGAGCAGAACAAGCGCCCCTTCCACAACTTCGGCAATTCCCTCGTGCGCTGGAGCATCAATCTCCTCTTCCGCAGCGACATCCGCGACATCATGACCGGCTACCGCGCCTTCAGCTACGCCTTCGTCAAGACCTTCCCGGTGCTCTCCAAGGGCTTCGAGATCGAAACGGAGATGAGCATCCACGCCATCGACAAGAATCTCCAGGTGGAAAACGTCGTCGTTGAATACCGCGACCGGCCCGAGGGCAGCGTCTCCAAGCTCAATACGTATTCCGACGGCTTCAAGGTCCTCCGCACGATCCTCCGCCTTTACCGGAGCTATCATCCGCTGCCGTTCTTCGCGGCCATCGCTCTCGTGCTCGCGCTTCTGAGCCTCGGCTTCTTCCTCCCGGTCTTCCGCGCCTATCTGCGCACGGGCCTCGTGGACAAGATCCCGACGCTCGTCGTCTGCGGCTTTACGATGATCGCCGCCCTGATGTCCCTCTTCGCCGGCCTCGTCCTCTCCAACATCGTCCACCAGAACCGCCAGAACTTCGAGCTCGAGCGGATCCGGCTGGCGGGAAAAACGGCGGAGCAAACGTCACGTTGAAATTTTTTTGAAATTATTTTGAAAATTATGTTGCAAAATAGTTGCAAATAGTGTAAGATACGTATCGAAGTATTAGCCCTGTCCTTGTTGTTCATCAAAATCTGCGGCAGGGTGACCCATTCAGGAGGAAACACTCATGAAAAGCAAACGATTTTTCAGCCTGTTGCTCTGCCTCTGCATCGTGATGTCGCTCTTCGCCGGCATCGTGAGCACGGCGAGCGCGGATGACGGCGTGATCACCTACACGGTGCAGAACGGCGATTATCTCTTCAAGGTCTGCAAGCGCCTGGGCCTGGATTATTACCAGTGCAAGAGCGCCATCATGGCCCTGAACGGCTTCACGTCCGACCTGCAGCTCAACAAGCTCTCCGTCGGCCAGACCATCAAGCTCCCCTCGTCCAACGCCGTCGCCGCCACGGTCACGTCCTCGACGACGACGACCACCGCCGTCTCCACGACGACCACGGTCAACGGCGCCACGACCACCACCACGACCTATACCACTTCCGCCGGCACGGCGCTCGCCTCCGGCACGAGCAGCTATAACGTGACGCACTATCTCGTGCCCTACACGGTGCAGTACGGCGACACGCTCAACTCCATCTGCAACGCCCACGGCGTGAGCTACGCGGTCTACTCCTCCGAGATCATGGCCGTCAACGGCATCAAGAGCGCGAACAGCCTCTGGGCCGGCAAGACGATCTATGTCCCGTCCGCGACGGCCTCCGGCAACAGCTATGCCGTCGTCGCCCACACGGTGACCTCCGGCCAGACCGTCACGTCGATCCTCAACAGCTACGGCTCCAGCGTCGGCGCCACGTCCACGCTCATGACGGGCCTGAACGCGAGCGTCAACCTCAACAAGATCTACGCCGGCCAGACGATCTACGTCCCGGTCCTCGCCTCCGCCGCCACCTCCTCCGCCTCCGCCGTCACGACCACGACGAGCACGGCGGCCGTTACGGCAACGGCGGCCCCGGCCACGACCTATGAGATCTCCTTCACGAACATCAACACCTCCGTTGGCACGCCGTACGCCACCGTGAACGGCTCGAATGTCTCCTCCGCCGCGGCCGGCTCCCTTGTCGTCGTCGGCTCCAAGGATTCCACGGGCCACGCGATCAAGTCCCTCACGGTCTACACCAACAACGGCATGACCTACACGACCTATCAGGGCAACAGCTTCACGATGCCCGCCCAGGCCGTCCGCGTCCAGGCCAACTATGAAGACGCCTACGCCGTCATCAAGAACCCGACGACGAACGGCACCTTCCAAATCCTCATCAACGACGTCGAGGGCACCTACGCTCTCCCCGGCGACACGATCAAGATCGTCCCGAACCCGAACACGGGCTACATCCTGAGCGGCGAGCCGACGACAACTCCGACTCAGACCCTCAAGCACAACGACGCCCGCACCTGGTATTCCTTCACGATGCCCGATTACAGTGTAACGGTCAAGTGCGTGTTTGAAAATCTCCCGACCTACGCCCTCACGTGGACGACCGAGAGCGGCGTCGTCAAGGGCACCTTCACCGTCCAGGCCAACGGCCTGACGCTGACGTCCGGCTGCAAGATCGCCGCCGGCACGCTCGTGACGGTCAACTGCTCGCCGACGAGCGGCAACTGCATCCGCGCTGCCTCTACCACGCCTTCCTCTTCGATCAACTGGAACGGCAACACCCTGACCTTCGCCATGCCCTCCGGCGACACGGCGCTCAGCATCGTCTTCGGCAACGGCACGGTCTACAGCCTGAACGTCAAGTCCAATTCCGGCGGCGGCTCCGCCACCTTCCTGGTCGAGGGCAATGCGCAGAACGTGGCGCTGGCCGGCCAGACGGTCAAGATCATTCCGGTCGCCGATACGGGCTACCAGTTCGACCATGACTTCGTCCGCTATGCCGGCACGAATGCCGCCGTCATGATGTCCTCCGCGGACACCTTCGTCATGCCGGACTCCAGCGTGGATGTCTACTGCGAGTTCAACGCGATCGACGCTTATTATACCGTTTCCCAGTCCTCCGAGAGCGGCTGCGGGTTCACCGTCGCAAGCTCCCCGAGCAACCTCTCCGAGTATCAGCGCCTGGCATATAAGGCCGGAGAGACCGTCTATATCACGCCGAGCTACGATCACTCCGCTTGGCAGCTGCCGGCCAACAACGTCTTCTGGCGTGTGGCAGGCACGGAGACCTGGAACCTCGCCACCCTCGTCAGCGGCGACACCTATTCCTTCACGATGCCTTCTGCCAACGTTGAGATCAAGGCCAACCTCGCCACCTATGAGAACTGGGTCTACGTCACGCTCAACCCGCGTTACGACGGCGCCAATGTGGTCACGTCCCTGACGGCCACGGTCAACGGCGAGACCGTCACGAGCGGCAACAAGGTCAAGAACGGCTCCGTCATCACCCTCACGGCTGTGGTGGCAGACGGCTACGAGTTCGCCGGCTTCGCCGTCAACTCCGGCGCAAAGAACGGCCTGGCCAACCTCACGCAGCCCTCCGCCAACACCTACACCTGCACCTACACGGTGGCGTGGAACGACGGCGACCTCACCTTCGACATCCGCACGCCCTGACCGATCCCCGAAAAATTCCAGAGAGGCGGCCCCTTGGCCGCCTCTTTTCTTCCATCCTGACAGTTACAAATTGGAAACAAAAAGCGAGGCTCTGAAATGAAAGAAAAAGGATCCGCCCGCCGCCCGGCGCAGCGGCGCAAAAAGAAAAAGGGCTCCGCCCTCGTGGTGGTCGCCCTGCTGCTCATTATTCTGGCCGCCGTGCTGGTGCTGGCCTTTGTCTATGTCCGTTATTTCGCCGCGCCCGCTGCGCAGGAGGCCTCCGCCCCCGCCGTGACGGAGGCGCCCGCCGCCGAGGCCACGCCTGCCCCGACGCCCGAGCCGACCCCGGAGCCCACGCCGGCGCCGGAGCTCGGATATGCCTCCGTGTTCTCCGCCATGACCTCCGAGGCCGACGCGTCCGCCCTTTCCTACAATAAGGGCAAGGACGAGCGCACGCTCTCCACGGGGGAGACGGTCAAGCGTACGGAGACGGGCGTGACGGTCTCGTCCTCCTCCGGCGAGCAGAGCGTGAGCTGCGGAGGCTCCGCCTCCTCTCTTGTCGCCCTCTCGGACGGGAGCCTCGCGCTCGCCGCCTGGACGGGGAACGGCTATGAGCTCCTCCGCCTGGACGCCTCGGCCGGCGCGTTCGCTTCCGCGGCCGTCCTGCCCGATTCGGCCGTCCTCCTGACGGACGGGGCGGGGGAATACCTCTGCTTCTATGCCTCCGGCGTCGAGTTCTTCGGCGTGAAGGAGGACGGAACATCCGAAAAGCTCTTCAACTTCACCGCGCTCGACCTGAGCCCGAGCCGCGTCGCCGCCGCGAAGGCCGAAGAGGACGGGAGCTTCTCCTTCTGCCTGAGCGAATATGACGCCGCCTCCGACTCCGCCGTGTCCACGCTCTGCACGGTCTCCCTGCAGGAGAAGAGCAGCATCCCCGAAAAGCGGGAGCTCTCCCTGCTCTCCTTCAACCCCCTCGACACGCTGCAGGACGCCGTCATGGACTATAACCGGTCGCACGATTCCGTCCGCATCGTGCTCTATACGCCCGATGCCGGAGACGATGCGCTCGCCGCCCTCGAGGCCTTTTCACAGTCCGAGCTCGGCGGCAAATGGCCCGACCTGCTCGACCTCAGCGGCCTGCCGTACAAGGAGCTCGCCGCCGCCGGAAAGCTCGCGGATCTCTATCCCTCGCTCGACGCCGACGCGGAGCTCTCCCGCGGCGACATCGTGAGCCCCGTGCTCGCCTTTCTCGAATGCAACGGCGGCCTGTACGGCACGGCCAGCGGCTTCACGCTCTCCACCGTCGTCGGCCCGGAAAAGGTCCTCGGAAAGATCTCGTCCTGGACGGTGAACGACTATAACTCCGTCACGTCCACGATGGGCGAGGGGACGTATCCCTTCGGCGCCTACGACACGCAGTCCGCCGTCCTCAACGATCTCCTGGGCCTGCACCTCTCCGAGTTCATCGACTGGCAGGAGCTCACCTGCGATTTTGACAATACCTCCTTCACGTCCCTCCTCGAGTTCCTCCGCCGCCTGCCGTCGGAGCCGCGGGATACGGACGACTATGAGCTCATCCCGCAGAACATCCAGCTCCTTTACCGCACGCAGCTCTACACCGCCGAGGACATGGGCCTCGTCGACACGCTCTTTGCCTCCCCGGTCTACGTCGGGCTGCCGGTGGCGGAGGGCAGCGGCAATCTCGTGAATGTCTTTGCCGACTATGCCGTCTCTGCCGACTGCGAAGACGTCTCCGCGGCGTGGGAATTCGTCCGCGAGAGCTTCCTCGCCCCCGAGAGCGACGCGCTGTGGTACTTCCCCTCGAACCGCTCCGCCTATGAAGCGGCCCTCTCCGCCGCCGTGGAGAGCGAAGCCGTTACGGCCGAGGAGAGCGAGGAGCTGACGGCGCTCGTCAATGCCGCCGTCCCCAACGCCGTCTCTTCCGAGATCTATAACCTGGTGTGGGACAACATTCAGGGCTACCTGGAAGGCCGCGACACGGCCCCCGGCGCCGCGAACTACGTGCAGGAGGCCGTCAGCGCCTATCTCGCCTCGCTGAAGTGATATGAAGCATTCTCGTTCGCTTCCCGCGCGGCTCTGGGGCGTCGCGGCGGCCGCCGCCGCGCTGCTGCACCTGGCGCTCAGCGTCGTGCAGTATTATGACGAAAAATTCTGGTATGCCGCCCTGCTCCGGCGGGAAAAGTATCTCGCCCTTCTGCTGCTGCTCGCCCTGCTCGGCTGTGCCGTGTGGCGCCTGCGCGCCCGGAAGGCGGGAGGGGCGGCCCTCGCCGCGCTCGGCCGGCGGCCGGAGCTGTGGCTCCCGGCGTGCTTTGCGCTCTGGTGCCTCCTCGCCGCCTTCGCCGCCTGCCGCACCGGCAGCACCTGGAAGAGCCTGGACGCGCCGCTTTACGACGTTTTCTTCTCCGCCCTTCTGCTTGCGCCTCTGGCCGTCCTGCTCGAAAAGGAACAGCGGGAGACGCTCTTTGACGTGATCCTCGCCGTGCTCGTGCTCGCGCTCGCGTTCGCGATGCTCCTCGTCCTCTTCCTTCTCTATACGAACCGCACGCCCTTTTCCGTCCCCGGCGGGCAGGTCGGGCTCGACACCGAGCTGCGCCTCCGCCTCAACTGCCACGGGAACACCACGGGGGCCTATGCGCTCACGCTCTCCCTCGCGAGCCTCTATCTCGCGCTGCGCCGGGGCGTGTGGCCGAAGCTCGTCTTCGGCGCGGCGTTCGGCGTGCATCTCGCCGTGATGCTCCTCAGCAATTCCCGCACGGCGCTCCTCGCCCTGCTCTTCTCGCTCTCCCTGCTCGCCGTCGTCAGGCTCCTGCAGGAGAAGCGGCTCGGGAGCCTCGCAAGGCGCATCGCCGCGGCGGCGCTCGCCGTGGGCGCGCTCCTCGCCGGCGTCCTTCTGCTGCGCGCCGGGCTCTATGCCCTGCTCGAGCGGCAGACGCATACGGCCGAGGCCCTCTCCGCGGGGGAGGACCTCGCCGAGGTCATGATCACGCCCGACCCCGTCACGCCCGAGGAGGCGGCCAAGTCCGAGGAGATCATCGCCGCGCGCGAGAGCGAGTCCTCCGGCGGCCGCGCCCTGAATCTCAATACGAACGGCCGCACCGAGATCTGGCGGCACTGCCTCTCGCTGCTCTTTGCCGACGCGCGCCGCGCCCTCTTCGGCTATACGCCCTCCGGCATCCGCCCCGCCATTCAGAAGGCCTCCTCCGGCGCCTTCAATACCTACAGCCACAACCAGTTCCTCGAGGTCGCCCTCGGCTTCGGGCTTCCGGCGCTGCTTTTGTTCCTCGCCTGGCTGCTCGTGCTTTTTATTCTGAGCCTGCGCCTGCTGCTGCGCGGCAGCGTGCGCGACGCCGTGCTCCCCGTGCTGCTCCTCGCCCTCGTCATCGCGAACCTCACGGAGGCCTATCTCGTGTATTATCACTATCTCCCCGGCGCCGCCTTCTTCCTCGTGAGCGGCTTCGCGGCCGAAAAGGCCCGCAGGATATAAAAGAACTGCACAGAACGCATAAAAGCGGTTCTGTGCAGTTCTTTTTTCTTTATTTTTCCAGCTTGCGGCACTCGAGGTAATACCGCTTGTCGCACGCGTGCCCGATGGAGAAGCTCTTCTTCGGGAAGGGCCCGTTTTTGACGATGCTCGCGAAGAGCGCCGTCTTGTCCAGCGCGGGGAGCAGCACGGCGCAGCAGCCGGGGCGGGCGCCCATTTCGAGGGCGGTCTCGTCGTTGTGGATATAGTCGATGCTGCCGCCGTGGCGGGCGATATAGTCCTGGCACCATGCTTCCGTCTCGCGTACGAGCTTCGCGTAGTCGCCGCTCTCTTGGAGGCGGACGGTGCTGCCGCCGTAGGTCGCGATGAATTCGCCCGGGTCCGTCCCGAACAGGACGCGGTGGATGGGCTCGAAGGTGATGGCCTCGTCCTCAATGTTGACGAGCTCCACGAGGGCCTCCCGGTCGCCGCATTTTTTGGCCGTGGCGAGAGAATGGTTCCCGTCTCCGATGGCGAGGACGGCCGGAGCGTCGGGGGCGAACTTCTCCTTCGCCTCCTGCGCGAGGGCCTCCAGAGCCGCGTCGACGGCGTCGGCCGCCGCACCGTCCACCAGCCAGCCGGCGATGTGCCCGCCGCCGGCGGAGAGCTCGAAGTCATAGAGCTTCTCGCCCTTCTTCACGCTGCCGAAGAGGCGGTCCTCCGGGTCGTCGATGAACACCATGACGTGCGGCATCTCGAGCGGAGCGTCCTTCCGGATGGCGACGCGCGCCGGCAGCCGCTCCTCGACGGTCCCCTCCGTCGCGCGGACGGCGGAGCGGGAGCCTTTGGCATAGTCGTATTCCGCCATTTCCAGCGCCCCGACGAGGCCGCGCCGCACCGCGCCCGAGGGGAGCGTGCGCTCGAGGTAGACAAAGCAGTCCTTCTTTTCCTCGAATACGCCGCCTTCGAGATATTCGCGCATGACGGCGTTGATCTTTTTCGATTCCTCCGCGATGTCCCGGTCCAGATAGGCCTCGGGGAGCATCAGGCGGAGCGTGCTCGGCGCCTCGCCCACGAGGGCGTCCAGCGCCTCCCAGTATTCCCGTTCGGAAGAGTGCTGGTCGCAGGCGATGACGCTCCAGGTCTCCATGGGGATGCCGGCGCGCGGCAGGAGAATGCCGGTCCGGTTGAAATACGGGTTCATGCGGCGCTTACTTGGTGCCGAAGATCCGGTCGCCGGCGTCGCCGAGGCCGGGGATGATGTAGGCGTTCTCGTTGAGGCGCTCGTCCTGCGCGGCGACGAAGATGTCCACGTCCGGGTGGTCTGCCTGCATGCGGGCGATGCCCTCGGGGGCGCCGATGATGCTCATGAGCTTGATGTGCTTCACGCCGTCCTCCTTCAGGAAGGTGATGGCGGCGGAGGCGGAGCCGCCGGTGGCGAGCATCGGGTCGACGACGATGACGTCACGCTCCGTGATATCGGGGGGCATCTTGTAGTAGTACTTCACCGGGGCCTTCGTCTCCGGGTCGCGGAAGAGCCCGATGTGGCCCACCTTGACGTTCGGCATCATGCTGACCATGCCGTCCACCATGCCGAGGCCGGCGCGGAGGATGGGGACCACGGCGAGCTTCTTGCCGGCGATGCGCTTGCAGTGCGCCACGGCGACGGGCGTCTTCACGTCGACGTCCTTCAGCGGGAGGTCCCGCGTGGCTTCATAGCACATCAGCATGGCGATCTCGGAGATGAGCTCGCGGAATTCCTTGACGCTCGTCTTCTCATCGCGCAGGATGGAGAGCTTATGCTGGATCAGAGGATGATCAAATACGACGACTTTGCTCATAATACAGTGCTCCTTCAACTAAAATAATAAATAACGGATCTTATTTCTCCGCCGCTTCGGCCGCGAGGCGCTCGTTGCGCTCGCGCTCGGCCTGGGAGAGCCGGAGATACACCGGCAGAAGCGAATCCGCCGTGCCGGGCGCCTTCCCGAGCGCCGCCATCGCCACGCCCCAGGCGTTCTGCATGCGGAGGTTCGGCGGGAGCGTGCGGAATTCCCTTCCCGCCGCTTCGAATGCCGCCGCGGCGACGGAAAATCCGTCCCCCAGCAGCACGGGGGCCTCGTCCTGGGCCTTCAGCTCCTCCAGCAGGTCGGAAAGGGCGATGGGCCGGTCCTCCGTCAGGCGGACGGGGGCGCCGTTTTCCACGCGGAAGAGCGCATTGTAGACCTGGCTGCGCCGGGCGTCCATTACCGGGCAGAGCAGCCCGCCGGCGGCCACGCCGTTCCACGCCATGCCCTCGAGCGTCGAGACGCCCGTGCAGGGCTTCCCGAGCGCCCAGGCGAGCCCCTTGACGGTGCTCACGCCGATGCGGATGCCGGTGAACGAGCCGGGCCCGTGCGCGCAGGCGAAGAGATCCACGTCCGAAAGGGCGGTGCCGGTGTTTTTCAGAAGGTCCTCCGCCATGGGGAGAAGTGTGCGGCTGTGCGTCAGCGCGGAGCACTGCGTGGATTCCGCGAGAAGCTCCCCGTCCCGGCACAATGCCACGGACGCGGCCTTCGCCGAGGATTCCAGGGCCAGGATCAGCATAGCGTCCCCTCCCTTCCTTCGGGGGCTTCGATGGTGATGCGGCGGGAGGAATCGCCCGTCTTGGCGATCGTGACGCGGATCTCGTCCCCCTCGAACGCGTCCTCCACATTTTCGCTCCACTCCGTCACGCAGACGGCGCCGCGGGAGAGATAGTCCTCCCACCCGATGTCAAACAGCTCGTCCGCCGAGGAGAGGCGGTAAAGGTCAAAATGAATGAGCTCCCGCTTCCCGGGATACTCGTTGACGATCGTAAACGTCGGGCTCGAGACGCGGGCGTCGAGCCCGAGGCCCTTCGCCATGCCGCGCACAAAAGCCGTCTTCCCCGCGCCGAGGTCGCCGAACATCGCCACGACGACGCCGCCCTCCGCGGGGAGAGCGTGAGCAAAGCGCGCGCCGAGCTCCTCCGTGTCTTTTTCACTGTTGCTGAAATATTCTGCCAAGTGCTGCACCTGAACTTCCTCTGCCCCTGCAGGATTCAAAAACTGTTCACATTATACCACGCGCTGCGCCGTTGCGTAAAGCACAATCTTGTGATAAAATACGTTGATCCCGGCCTGCGCAAAGGGCAGGCGAAAGGCGGTGTTTTCCCATCCTTAAACGGCTCCGGCCTTATGTAAGGCTCTTTTTCCGGCGGGCGGATATCTTCCTGCTCGTCATCTGCACGGTCTGCGCCGTGTTCGGCTGCTTCATGATCCGCCGCGCGACGATCGCGATGGCGGCCGGCGGCTTCCTCACGAACCCGACGAAGTATGTCCTCGTGCAGGTCTTCTCGATCTTCCTCGGGCTCGGCGCGTTCGTCTTCATGACGGTGATCGACTCGGATCTGCTCGGCAGCCAGTGGCGCTGGCTGTGCGTGATCAACGTGGGGCTCATCATCGCCCTCGTCATCTTCGGCGCGGACGACGGCACGGGCAACAAGTCCTGGATCCGCTTCGCCGGCATCGGCGTGCAGCCCTCCGAGGTCATCAAGATCCTCTATATCATCGTCGCCGCCCGGCAGATGACGTATCTCAAGGAATACAGGGACATCAACTCCCTTCTTTCCGTCGTCCTGATGGCGGGGCACTTCGTGCTCGTGTTCGGCATGATCGTCGTCGTCTCGTCGGACCTCGGATCGGCCTCGATCCTGATGTTCGTGTTCCTCGTGATGTTCTTCTGCCTCGGCGCGAAGCTCTACTGGTTCGCCATGGGCGGCGCCGCCGTCGCGGCGATGGTCCCGATCCTGTGGACGTATTTCCTCCACGATTATCAGAAGCAGCGCCTGCTCTCCCCGTACGATTCCAGCATCGACCCCACCGGCTGGGGCATCTCCTGGCAGACGACGCAGAGCAAGCTGACGCTCGCCTCCGGCCAGCTCACGGGCGTGGACGCCGAGCATACGCGCACCTGCTTCACCGGCAAGCATACGGACTTTATTTTTTCCACCACGGGCGAGACGCTCGGCATGCTCGGCTGCCTCGCCGTCATCCTGCTGCTGTGCATCATCATCATCCACATTGCCCACGTCGGCCTCACCTGCGGGCGGACGTACGACATGCTCATCTGCATGGGCGTCGCGGGCGCCATGGCGAGCCAGCTCTTTATCAACGTCGGCATGTGCATCGGCATCACGCCCGTCATCGGCATCACTCTGCCCTTCTTCAGCTACGGAGGGTCTTCCATGGTGACGATGTATGCCGCCGTCGGGCTCGTGTCCGGCGTGAAGTTCAAGCTCAAGCCGCAGCACGCCTCGCTGACCTGAAGAAGGAGGACCGATCATGAAATTTTCTACCCTGAAGGAAAGGGCCATGGGGCTCTGCCGCGTGAGCAAGCCCAATCTCGTCGCCGCGGGCGCCATCTATTACGGCCTCACGACGCTCGTCAATGCCCTCTCCTCCCGCCTCCTCGGCGGCAATCTCACGGAGAGCCAGGCCGAGAAGTATCTTGAGGCCTACCAGTCCGGCGACCTGGAGCGCTGCCTCGCCATCGCCTCCAAATGCGCCCCCTCGAACAGCGCCTGCGTCATCCACTTCGCCCTGCAGCTCGTGCTCGGCATCGTAGGCGTCGGCGTCGTGATCTTTATCCTGAACACCGTCCGCGGCAGCGGCGCTTCCTACGGCAACCTGCTCGACGGCTTCGGCATCGCCCCGCGCGCCGTCCTGCTGCGCCTGCTGCAGGATGTGCTGGTCTTCGCCTGGAGCCTGCTGCTCTTCGTGCCCGGCATCGTCGCCGCCTACCGCTTCTCGCTCGCGAAGTATCTGATGATCGACCGGCCCGACCTCTCCGTCTGGGCCTGCCTGCGCGAGAGCAGCCGCCTCATGAAGGGGCACAAGTGGGAGCTCTTCCGCCTGGATCTCTCCCTCCTCGGCTGGACGCTGCTCGGCGCCTTCCTCCCCCTCGCCGCGATCTTCACCGTGCCCTATACCGGCACGGTCCGCGCCCAGTATTACGAGGAGCTGACGGGGACCGCCGCCAAGACCGTCTGAGCCTCTGTGCCAAAGACCGCATAAAAAAAGACCGAAGCTGTTTACCGGCTTCGGTCTTTTTCCATATAGGGGGCGCTGCGCATCTCCTCGAGCGCGGCCTCGACCTCTGCCTTGAATTCGCGCGAGGACGTGCGCAAAACGCCGGAACGGAGCGCCGTGAGGCGGATGAGTGCGTCCGACGTCACGACGCGGACGTTCTCGTTTTTCCCGATCTCGGAGGCGAGGCGCTCGATGTAGAGGTCGGCGCTCTCGTTTTCCTTCGTGTAGACGATGTGGAGCCCCGCGGCGTCGTAGCGCTCGCCCTGCCCGCCGGGGACCTTGTACGCGTCGAAGACGAGCACCGTCTCCGCTTTGCGGAAGGCGCTGTAACTGGCCATGAGGTCGACGAGTTTTTCGCGCGCGGCGTCGATGCTCGTGAGGGAGAGCTCCTTGAGGGCGTCCCACGCGAAGAGCAGGTTGTAGCCGTCCACGATGAGGCGCTCCTTCCGCTGCGTCCAAGGCTTCGCCGCCGCGGCGGAATTCACCGTCGGCGCCGTGTACTGCTTCCGGCGGATGGGGCCGAACTCGCGCTCCATGATCGCCTCGAGCTCCTTCTCGTCGATGGAATACGCCCTCCGCACGGTCGGAGCGGCCGCCTCCGGGGCCGGCTCGGCCTCCGCGGGCTTTTTTAGCGCGCTCTCGAGGTGCATATATTGGCTCACGTCGTTCCACTTCACGTGGAACCCCGCCCCGTGCGCGCAGAAGATGCTGCCCGGCGGGTTCTGCAGGTCGCTCTCCGCGTCGTATCCGAGCTCGGCCACGACGGCGTCCTGCGTCGGGCAGGGCCGGTAGCCGCCGGGGGAGCAGAAGAGCCGCCCCTTGCCTCCCGTGTAGGCGAGCACCTCCGTGAGATATCCCGCCATGGCGGAGACGGGCGCCGTCCCCGTGAGGACAGAGCGGTCTCCTTCGGGCTCGGGGGAGGAGAATTCCCCGTTCCGCGCGCGCAGGTCGGTGATCGCGCGGCCGATCTGCGCCGTTGGCACCTCGAGGCGGAAGTCGTACACCGGCTCGAGCAGCACGCTCTTCGCCTGCATGAGCCCCTGGCGGACGGCGCGGTAGGTCGCCTGCCGGAAGTCGCCCCCCTCGGTGTGCTTCGGGTGCGCCCGCCCGGCGACGAGCGTGATCTTCAGGTCGGTGATCGGAGAGCCGGTCAGCACGCCGAGGTGCTGCTTCTCCTCGAGATGCGTCAGGACGAGGCGCTGCCAGTTGAGGTCCAGTGCGTCCGTGCTGCAGGCGGTGTCGAACACGAGCCCGCTGCCGCGCTCGAGCGGCTCGAGCAGCAGGTGGACCTCCGCATAATGCCGCAGCGGCTCATAGTGCCCCACGCCCTCCACGGTGTCCGCGATCGTCTCGCGGTAGAGGATGCGCCCGGAGCCGATGGAAACGTCCGCGTCGAAGCGCTCGCGGATCAGCTCCTTGAGCACGTCGATCTGCACCTCTCCCATGAGCTGCAGCCGGATCTCGCCGAGGTCCTCCTGCCAGTGGATGTGCAGCTGCGGGTCCTCCTCCTCGAGCTCCCGCAGCTTGGGGAGCATCGTGCGCGCGTCCGTGCCCTTCGGGAGGATGAGCCGGTAGCCGAGCACGGGCTCGAGCAGATTTTCCGCGGCGTCCTCCTCCACCCCGAGCCCCTGGCCGGGCCGGGTCCCCGTGAGGCCGAGCACAGCGCAGACCGTGCCCGCGGAGACGGCGTCGGCGGGCTCGTATTTCGTGCCGGAATAGAGCCGGATCTCGCTGATCTTCTCCTCCGCGGCCTCCGCCCCGCCGCGGGGCAGATAGCGGACGCTCTCCCGCACCGAGAGCGTGCCGCCCGTGACGCGGAGATACGTGAGGCGCTTGCCGCGCGCGTCCCGCGCGATCTTGAAGACCCTTGCGCCGAAGGCGGGCAGCGCCGGCAGCCGCGGCGCCCAGCGGACGAGCGCATCGAGAAATTCCTCCACGCCCTCGACCTTCAGCCCCGAGCCGAAAAAGCAGGGGAAGAGCTTCCGCCCGGCAATGAGCGAGGTGACGGCCGCGTCGGACACGCCGCCGGAGGCCATATATTCCTCCAGCACATCCTCGTCGAGCATCGCGGCCGCCTCCGCACGCTCCTCTTCCGAGGCGTGCGTAAAGTCGATGCAGCCCTCGCCGAGGTGCTGCCGAAGGTCGGCCATCAGCTCCCCGGGGGAGAGATGGGAGGAGTCCATCTTCGAGACAAACAGAACCGCCGGCATCTGATACCGGCGGAGAAGATTCCAGAGCGTTTCCGTGTGGGCCTGGACGCCGTCCGTCCCGCTGATGACGAGGACGGCGCAGTCCGCCGCGCGGAGGGCACGCTCCGTCTCCGAGGAGAAGTCCGCGTGCCCGGGCGTATCGAGAAGCGTGATGCCCTGCCCCTTCCAGGAGAGGCGGGCCTGCTTGGAAAAGATCGTGATCCCGCGGCGGCGCTCCTGGTCAAAGTGGTCAAGAAAGCTGTCCCGGTGGTCGACGCGGCCGAGCTTCCGAAGCTCTCCGGAGAGATAGAGCATCGCCTCGGAGAGCGTCGTCTTGCCGGCGTCCACGTGCGCCAGGACGGAGAGAACGAGATCCTGCATTTTAAGCGCGCTCAGGCGTTGACGGCGTCCACAAAGCGCAGGAAGGCGGCGCGGCCCGCGGCGTCCGTCTTGTAGACGCCGGCGTCCTCCAGCACCTCCTCGAACACGGCGCCGACCTCTCTGCGGAGGATCTCGGCGGTGTTGTCGCGCGTGAAGGTATAGCGGCTCTTCAGCTCGTCGACCCAGTCGGCATGCTTGGCGAGCGCCTCGTACTGGCGCAGATCGTCTCCCGCGAGGATCGCGGCCTGCAGCTCGTCCAGCTCCTTCTTGAGGCGGCCGGGCAGAACGGCAAGGCCCATGACCTCGATGAGGCCGATGTTTTCCTTTTTGATGTGGTGCAGCTTCGCGTGCGGATGATAGACGCCGAGCGGGTGCTCCTCGGTCGTGATGTTGTTGCGCAGGACGAGGTCGAGCTCATAGCGCCCGCCGCGCTTGCGGGCAATGGGCGTGATGGTGTTGTGGGGCGTGCCGTCCGTCTCGGCAAAGATAAAGGCGTCCGGGTCGGAGTAGGCCCGCCAGGCGGCAAGGATCTTTGCCGCGAGCGTGACGATGCGCTCCGGGTCCTCCGAAGAAAGGCGCAGGACGGACATCGGCCACTTCACGATGCCGGCCGCCACGTCCGCAAAGCCGCGGAAGCTGACCTCCTGCTCGACGGGCGCCTTCGCCATCGGGAACTCGTGCCGCCCGCCCTGGAAGTGCTCGTGGCTGAGGATGGATCCGCCGACGATCGGCAGGTCGGCATTGGAGCCGAGCATGTAATGCGGGAAGCGCTGCACAAAATCAAAGAGCTTGCGGAAGGCCGACTCGTCGATCACCATCGGCGTGTGGCAGCTGTTGAAGACGATGCAGTGCTCATTGTAATAGACATAGGGGGAATACTGCAGATACCAGGGGCTGCCGTTGATCGTGAGGGGAATGAGGCGGAGGTTCTGGCGGGCGGGATGGTTCATCCTTCCGGCGTAGCCCTCGTTCTCCCGGCAGAGCTGGCAGAGCGGGTAGCCCGTCTGGGCCGCGGAGCGGGCGGCGGCGATGGCGCGGGGATCCTTCTCCGGCTTGGAGAGGTTGATCGTGAGCTCCAGCGTGCCGTATTTGCCCTCATAGGGCCACTTGACGTCTTTCTCGATCCGGTCGCGCCGGATATAGTTGGAGTTGATGCTGAAGGCATAGTACCAGTCCGTCGCGGCCTCGGGGGAGGTCTCGTAAAGCGCACGGAAGCGCTCGCGGATCTCGCGCGGGGCAGGCGTCAGGGCCCCCATCAGCTTCGTGTCGAACAGGTCGTGCGCGGTGACGCCTTCTTCGATGACGCCGCGCTTCTGCGCGTCGGCTGCGAGAGCGTCAAGCAGGGCGGAGGGGAGCGCCTCGGAATCGGGAACGGGCGCGGTGTCTGCGGCATCGTCCAGCTGAAGGACCTCGAGCAGGCGGTTATAGGCCCAGGTCTCGTCCTCCTTCGTGATCAGCTCCTTCTCTTCGGCATACTGCACGAGGCGGTCAATGATCTTTTTCATCTTGTTCTCTCCTCCTTTTCTCAGGCGATAACGCAGCCGCCGATCGGGCGGATGGCCGTTACCTTGCAGGAACCGCTGCCGAGCAGGGCATCCACCTCGCTGCGGAAGCTCTCGACCATTTCCAGCGGCACGAAGGCCTGGATCGTCCCGGCAAAGCCGCCGCCGTGGACGCGGTAGGCGCCCTTTCCGCGAAGCGCGTGGGCTGCGGCCGCGAGCGCAATGGCAACGGGCTGATCCTTCGGGTCGCGGAAGGTGGAGACGTTCTGCAGGTCTTCAAACGAGGAATGCCCGGAAGCCGTGACGAGGCGGAGGAATTCATCAAAATCGCCCGCTTCCAGCGCCGCGACCTCATCGGAGGCCTTTTTGCAGTCGGCATAATAGTGGGCGGCGCGGAGAACGGCGCGATCTCCCATCAGAGCGCGGATCGCGGGGAGAGACTCGTAGAAGGCCTCCTCCGAAACCTCGGAGAGCACGGACTTCCCGAAATATCCGGCGACGCTGCCCATTTCGTGCGGGATGCCGGCGTAGTCGTCCGTCAGGTCGGCATGGTCGGCTCCGCTGTCAATGATGCAGAGGGCATAACCGGCCGAGGCAAAATCGACGCTGACCTGATGGATCTGCGGATGCTCCTTCTCCTTGAAGTCGATCGAGACGATGCCGCCGAGGGCGCAGCCCATCTGATCCATCAGACCGGAGGGCTTGCCGAAGAAGACGTTCTCCGTCGTCTGGCCGATCTTGGCGATCTCCTCCAGGGAGAGGGCGTCTCCGCAGAAAAGATGATTGATCACGACGCCGAGCAGGACCTCAAAGCAGGCCGAGCTCGAGAGCCCGGAGCCGCCCGGCACGTCGGAGGTGATATAGGCGTCAAAGCCGGAAACGGCATAGCCGCGCTCTGCGGCAGCGGCCGCCATGCCGCGCACCAGCGCCGGCGTGGTATTGACCTCGGAGGGAACCGGAACGAGCGTACTGAGATCGACCTCCGTGACGCCGTGCCCTTCGGAATAGATGCGGATGAGGCGCGAGCCGTTGAGGGCGGCACAGGCGAGAGCGTCAAGGTCTACAGACCCGGTCAGCACACGGCCAAGCTGGTGGTCAGTGTGGTTGCCGCCGATCTCCGTGCGCCCGGGGGCGGAACAGAGCGTGACGGGAGTTTCCTCCGAGAGTGAGAACTGACGGGCAAAGCAGTCCAGGACCGAGGAGATGCGCTCCTTTGCGCCCGGAGTGCCGGCAGTGCCGTAGAGCTTTTCCAGCAGGGGATCATAGGTGCCCCCGGAGAGACGGGAGCGGAGCGAGCGAACGGATTCCATGCGTGATTACCTCCAGATCGCCGGAGCTATGCCGGCGTTTTTTTATTTTTATTTTTCAAAAAATTTTCAGGCCCGGTACTCGTATAGAACGTTATAGAAATAATCGAGCGTCTTGTCCGAGAGATTCATGGAGAGCCACTCGGTGCTGTCGCGATAGACGACGACGCGCACGGGGCTGTAGCCGCTGCTGGCGGCCGAGGTGTAGGACGCGCGGAATTCTCCGACGACGCGGTAGGTGCTGTTGGAGAAGGTCACGTTGAAGTCGGAAGAGGAGTTGGCGTAATAGTAATTTTCCATGTTGCTGACGGTGTATCCGTAGGAAATGCCTTTGTTGTAAAGCGCGTCAAAGACCTGGTTGGAGAGCGTCAGACAGGCCTGCTCGGCAACATCCGTCACAGAGGATGTGCCCGAGGAGGGGATCACTACGGAAGAGGAAGCGGAGGTGACGGTCAGGTAGGCGCCGTTTGTGTAGGCCGGGCCGCCGTTGCCCGTGAAGTAGGCCTGGATGCGCCAGCCGTTCATGGCATAGGGAATATTGCTCAGCGTGAGCACGGAGGTCCCCTGCCCGGAGACGCCGAGCCCGGTGAATACGCCGGCGGCGTCGCCGATCTCATAGGAGGTCTGCTTGTCCGGGCTGACCGTGATCCATACGATGCCGGTATAATTTTCCGCATAGGCGATGAACATGGCGGAACCGCCCTCCTGCACCGTTTCGGAGGTGGGGGATTTGGTAATGGTCACGAGATTCGGCACAGGGGTCGGCGCGGCGGTGGGAGCCGGGGAGGGAGACACGGTCGGCACAGGCGTGGAGACGGTGACCGTCGTCGCATTGGCGTAGGGGTCGGATGAGGCAGTGGAAGGCGCGGAGGAGATGACCGTCACGGAACTTGTGAAGTCGGAACTCGGGGAGGCGGCGCCGGATGCCTCGGAATAAGCCGACGAGACGGGTGCGGCAGAGGCTTCCGCCGGCGCCGCAGAGGCAGGAGAAGAGAGCGCAGGCGTCGGAGAAACGGAGGACGAGGTCGTCAGGTAGCCGGTATAATCATTATAAGTCGCTTTTTTCCCGCAGGCGCAGAGAAGCAGCGCCGCACAGAGCAGGAAAACAGGCAGAAGACGTTTCATGAACGGAACCTCACAGAAGATTAACATAATATCTATTTTAGTATAGTACGGAACCGCGGGAAAATCAAGGCGGGAAAAAGGAAAGACGAAAGGAAATTGCATTTGTGCAACATTCACAAAAATGGCCTCAAAAAAATGTGAAACTTGCCAACTTGTAGGACAGACGAAAATCCGTTATAATATCCACGTATTAATATGCACACGCGGCTCTCCATACTTTTAGCCGCCTGTGACATAAAATAAAGGAGGAAATTTCCCTGTTGCTCGGGGTGCGGCAGTGTGGAGACCTGTCGTAAGCGGAAAAATTCCGTGAGGCTGTATTCGGCGGAGGCCCTGCAGCCGGAGCAAAGAAGTATGGCAACTGTTCAGCTGAAAAACGTAAAGAAGGTCTATCCCTTCGTCAGCGGAGAAGGCAAGAAGAAGAAAAAGAAAGGCGACCAGCCCGAAAAGAAGGTCAATCTTCAGATCACGGATGAAGGCGTCGTAGCCGTTCAGGAATTCAACCTTGACATCGCGGACAAGGAATTCATCGTTCTCGTCGGGCCTTCCGGCTGCGGCAAGTCCACGACGCTCCGCATGGTCGCAGGTCTCGAGGAGATCAGCGACGGCGAGCTCATTATCGACGGCAAGGTCATGAACGACGTTGCCCCGAAGGACAGAGACATTGCCATGGTCTTCCAGAACTACGCTCTTTACCCGCATATGACGGTTTATGACAACATGGCTTTCTCCCTGAAGCTCCGCAAGGAGAGCAAGGAAGTCATCGACAAGAAGGTCCGCGAAGCTGCCGAGATCCTCGACATCACCCAGTACCTCGACCGCAAGCCGAAGGCTCTTTCCGGCGGCCAGAGACAGCGTGTCGCCATCGGCCGTGCCATCGTCCGTGATCCTGCCGTCTTCCTTATGGACGAACCGCTCTCCAACCTCGATGCCAAGCTCCGCAACCAGATGCGCGCTGAGATCATCAAGCTTCGCGAGAGAATCAACACCACGTTCATCTATGTTACGCATGACCAGACCGAGGCCATGACGCTCGGCGACCGTATCGTCATCATGCGCGACGGTTATATCCAGCAGATCGGCACTCCTCAGGAAGTCTTCAACAACCCGCGCAATCTGTTCGTCGCCGGCTTCATCGGCACGCCGCAGATGAACTTCTTCGATGCCAACCTCACCCGCGAGGGCGACAAGTACTTTGCCGAGCTCGGCGGCCTCAAGGTCGAGCTGAGTGCGGACAAGGAAGCCCGTCTTGCTGCGAACAACGTGCAGAGCCAGGCAGTCACGCTCGGCGTCCGTCCGGAGCATACGCTCATTTCCGACACCGGCATTGCCGCCAAGATCGACGTTTCCGAAATGATGGGCTCCTCCGTCCACCTGCATGTCAGCGCCGAGGGCAAGGATGTCATCATCATCGTCCCGACGACGGACCAGACCAACGAAATGTTCCGTATGGGCAACACCATTCACTTCACCTTCGCCGGCAACATTGCCCACGTCTTCTCCAAGGAGACCGAAAAGAACCTCGAGTGGTAATAGGCACAACACAAATAAAAAACAGCCTCGAAAGAGGCTGTTTTTTATTTTCCTTATTTTACGATAAACGCTGTCGGGATGCGGCGGGCGCCGGTGCAGCTGGAGCAGTTGCTGATGATCTTCCCGTCATAGACCATCGTCGAGGACGAACCGCCGTCGAGATTGCCGGCATTGACAGCTCCGCACCACTGCAAAAGTGAGCAGACGTCTTCCATCCGCACGCCGAGAGTATCGACGCATCTTCCGTCCAGCACGAGGAGCAGGAGCGAGCCGTCCTCCCTTTGCCCGATGGCAGTGCGCGGGTTGACGCCGGTGCCGAAATTCTGCGTCTGCGGGACGCCGTCGATCAGAAGGGCGGAATTGTTTCCGGTGTGCGTTGTGAAGCTGACGCCGGAGACAATGCCGGAGGCAATGGCCTCGTCCCCGGTCATCGTACCGATGCGGAGCGAGCCGGCGGCATCGAGGCCGACGATCGCATACGAGGAGCCTCCGCTGCCGTAGACGATGGCGCCGTCTGCAATGACGAGCCCCTGCGGAATGCCGCCGTTTCCGCGGCCGTTGTCGTCATTGAAGCCGCCCGCGTTGATGCCGGCGATCCCGCCGTACTTGTCCACAAGGTCGTCCAGCACGAGACCCTCCTGGCGGCCAATGTTATCCATTGTTCCGAGAAAGACGCGCGTGGGGTCCTTGACAACGATCAGCTTTCCCTTGCACCTTCCGGAAGCAATGTCGATCACCTGCAGATCCTCCCCGGTCAGAAGAGAGTCAAAGGGGACATCGGTGCAGGAGGCGGTATCATTGACGGCGCTTGCCTTCCAGGAACCCTGGTAAAGCGAGAAGCACAGCTCAAGGGTATTGGAGATCGGATAGGAATATGTCTCATACCAGTTGGTGACGATGGCTGTGGCGGAATAGGAGACGATGCAGCGGAAAGTGCCGTCCTCTGGTACGGAAAAATCGGAGTATTCCAGCGATTCATAGGAGAGATCCGTGGAGGAGGCGAAGATCATTGCCTCACGCGATTCATAAATATAGGAATAGAGCTCCGAACCGGGGAGAACCTTGTTCAGCACACCCCACATAGCGCTCTCGCCGCCGCGGCGGCAGTAGTCCGTATAAGAGGTAAAAAAGCTTTCCGCAGTATGCTGAAAGAGCGTAAGCTGCTCTTCGGTGAGCCCGGCATCGGCAGAGGCCGAGACATGGCCGGGGAGCAAGAGAAGGGCGCAGAGAAGCGCAAGAAAAGAGAGAGAAATGCGTTTGAGAGAGAGCTTCATATGAGTTCCTCCTGGTGTTGCCGCGGCATCAGAGCTGCCGGGCCTCGGTTTCGGGCGCGATGCGGTGCGGGTGCAGGGCGAGGAAGCGGACCGTCTCCTGCGAGGCGGGGATGAGTTCCTCATAATCCGGGATGCGGCCGTCGACGTTGGAGCAGAGCCAGTCCATCCGGATCAGGTCCTCCGTGGAGAAGGAAAGGGTGCCGTCGCTTCGAAGAACACCGGTATTGTCCGTGATGGCCGTACGGAACGGATCGACCGTGCCTTCGGCGATGCCCTTTTTCAGAAGCGAGGCGAGTGTCTGAAGCCCTGCCGGAAGCGTCGGGCTTGTCTGAAGATCGACCACACCGCTGCTGAGCCCCCACCAGTAATTCTGCGCGGGGCTGCCTTTTGCACCGCCATAGGTTCCGTGAAAGATGCTGAGGACGACGCGCTCATAGAATTTGCCCCAATCCCAGCAGGGGGAGGCGAGCGGAGAGAGACAGCCGTTGTCCAAAATGGAATAGATGCCCCATTCCAGCGCGTGGAAAAGGCTGCGCGGCTTGGTAGAATCCCGATTGGAGATCACGCGTGCACCGGCTTCCGTCAGCTCCTGCAGCGCATCTCCCGGCAGGCAGGACCACCGAAGCGCGATACGCGCACGGGGATTGGTCATCCGGGCACCGAGCGCAAAGGCGTTGATATTTGCGGGAACGCCGCAGATCGGATAGTTCGCGATATAGCCGACGATGTCGTTTCCCGCCATGGCGCCGGCAATGGCGCCGGAGATGAACTTGCATTCATAGATCCGGCTGTAATAGAGACGGACGCCGGAGTACGGATGGGAGAGCGCGCAGTTGAGGATCCGGACGGCCGGATGCAGTGCGGCGACCTTGCGGCAGGCGTCGATCATCGTAGGAGTCGTGGCAAAGATGACCTCGGCTCCGTCCTGCACGGCCTGAAGCATCTGCTCATAAAAATCCTTCTGCAGCGCCGAATAGACCCGTACGGCGACACGGTCGCCGAGCTGCTGCTCCAGATATTGGCGCCCGAGGTCATGAGCGCGCGTCCAAAGGCTCTCCTCAGGAGAAAAGGCGTAGAGAAAGGCAATGTTCAAATGCTCGGGTTCCCCCGGAGAGAAAAGGCGGGAGACGAAGCTGCGGCTCTGCTCCTTTTCCGGCTCGGTCTGCACGTCAAACGAAGGGGCGTCCAGCGCAGCAATATCCGGCCAGATGGAGGTCAGGTCCTTCGCCAGTTGGGAGGCGGTGAGGGACTTGGCATCCTGAAAAGAGAAGACCTTCAGCCAGGCGAGCAGCGCCTCCGCCGGCGTGACAGAGAGCTTTTCCCGGTTGACGGTGTCGAATGCCTGCCGGAAATACTGAAAACCGGCGGAAAAGCTGCGCCGTTCCCACTCCGTCCAGACGTGGTCGGCAGCCATGCCGAGGGCCGCAAGCAGGCGGGCATACTCGCCGCGATGCCGGAACGTGACGCCGTACTGCCCCGAAAGAGCATAGAAGTCCATGAATTCATAATAAAGGAGAACGTCATGATCTTCCGTCCGCTTCGGGATCAGGCGGATGACGTTCCCGGGGATCGTGCGTGCCTGAAAGCTCTTGAGAACGCTGACGCGCTTGTTGCCTTCTTCCACATAGAAGCGGCCCATGTATTCATAGCACCGGATCGGGTCGCGGATGCCCTCTTCGCCGAGATGCGCTTCGCAGAGAGAGACCCATTTGCTGCCGAATTCCGAGGCCGGCTCCAAAAGCGGCATGAAGTTTCCGGCCAGCGCGGCCGTCCGCCCGGCGGACTTTGTCCCAACGATCAGCTCCGTGGGGACATTGATCGTGCCGAGGTCGGCACGCCCGGCAAGATCCTCCTCGCGGACGATCTCATCGAGGACGGTAGGGTACGGGTAGCGGCCGGCATTGACGGCTTCCTTATAAAACTTTCTTCCGGCCCGGCGGGCGGCTTCGTACTGAGATAAGGCTTCGGATCGGCTCATTGAAGGGAAATGGTGACCGTGTTGGTATAAGTCTCCCCGGCGGGAAGGTGAACGATATCCTCCTGAGCGGCGAGATCCTCCACATAGGCGTGATGAGACGGGAGAGAGACCCACGGCTCCAGGCAGACGTACGGCGCGTTCGAGCGCGGCTTGTGCCAGATGCCGAGATAGCGCATGCCCGGGAAGGAGAACTTCACGCTGTGAGCGGAAAGCGGGGAAGTGAGCGTGACGCTGCGGGGAATCCGGTCGAGAACGACGGCGTCGACGGCAAAGAGCTCATGACGCAGAGGGAGAACACGCCCGTCCTGCAGGGGATATTCCTCCGTGATGCCGCTCTGGAGGATCGTCTCCGGGTGGAAATCGATGCGCACGGGGCTGCAGGGCTCGTCGAAAACAAGCTGCCAGTCCTCGAAGCCGCCCTCGCCCCCGAGCGGGACATTGAATCCCGGATGCCCGCCGAGGCCGAAGTACATTTCGGCTGTTCCGGTATTTTCCACGGTGCATTTTTTGACGACGGAGCAGCCATCAAGCGCATATTCAACGGCAAAGCAGAACGGGAAGGGGAACATCGCGAGCGTTTCCTCGCTGCTCGTCAGCTCGAAGCGGACGCGGTCCGCCTCCTGCAGCGTGACGGCAAAATCCCGCCCGCGGGCAAAGCCGTGCACCGGCATGGAGTAGATCTTTCCTGCATAGGTGTAGCAGCCTCCGTTCAGGCGGCCGACGTAGGGGAACAGGTTATAGTCCCGGCTGCCCCAGTAGGCAGGATCTCCCTGCCAGAGATATTCGATGCCGTCCTTCCGAATGCTGTAGAGCACGGCGTTGACGGAATCGAGGGTTACGGTAAGGGCTTCGTTTTGAATGGTGATCAGGCTCATGACGGTCTCCTTTTCATCGTAAATTTTCTTTTTTTATACCGATCAGCGCACCAGCGCCAGCATGACCAGGATCAGCAGGAGGGACAGAAGCCCCGCGCCGACGGCGCAGCGGTGCAGGATGCGGATCACGAAATCCAGGGTATCGATGGTTTTCTGCGTCTCCTCCGAGACCTCCTCCGGTTCATCGAGATGCTGCAGGACGGCCCGGCAGATCAGGATCGCCAACAGGATCTCTCCGAGAAGAATGAATGAAATAATGACGAGCCGGTCAGTTGTCATTTCGTTTGCCTCTTGTGCTGCAGCTTATTTCCATAAAAACTCCATGAAATAGGGAACCTGCTTCTCCCAGTCCGCCTCGCAGTGTCCGCCGCCGATCTGGCAGTAGAGCTGAGGGCGGGCACCGCAGGCGAAAAACTTGTTCTCTACAGCCTTATTGCGGCGATAGGTATAGCTCTTGCTATCGATCCGATCCGGCGCTGCGCCGCGGGCTTCGGCCGTGCCCCAGGAGAGCCAGGCGCGGGTGTCGGGGGCAATGGGGCAACGCTTCATGTCGTTCATGAGAGCGGGCATGCAGAAGCCGATGGCGCTGGAAACGCAAGCCCCCTTGGAGAAGACGCCGTTGTGCCGGACAAGGGCATAGAGCGCCATCAGGCCGCCCATGCTGCTTCCGCCGATGCCGGTCGCTTCCCGGTGAGCCCAGGTGCGGTAGTCCCGGTCAATGGCCGGCTTGACCTCCCGGATAAGCCACTGCATCGTGTCCTCACCCCGCGGCTCGAACTGCCGGAACATCCCCCGGTAGGCGCGATAGGGCAGATATTCCGAGAGACGCTGGCCTTCCGCATGCCCGCATTCCATGCCGACGAGGATGAGCTTTTTGTCCCAGCGGTCCAAAAAATCCTTGAGTCCCCAGCACTTCCCGTAGGTCGCGTCCGAATCGTAAAAAAGATTGTGCCCGTCGAAAAAGTACATGACGGGGTAACGCTCGCCGGAATCGGCATAGCCGTCCGGCAGATAGATATGGAGCGGGCGGTTCTCGCCGTTCGGCGAATAACAGAAATCTCGTTTGATGATCATAAAATTCCGGTCGTGTTTCCAAACAGGAGGCAGCGGAAAGGCTGCCTCCTGTTCTTTTGTCGTTATTTGGCTTATTTGGCGTGTTTTCCCCGGTAACCGGAGGAGCTTTTTTCGCGCTTTTCCTTCGGCTTCGCCTCTGCGGCAGGGGCCGGTTCCGGATCGGACGCCTCTCCCGCAAGCCCCAGCTTTGACGGTATGCCGCCGACGTCGGGAAGCGAGAAATTCAGCAGGAGAGAGCACCAGCTTTTCCTTTGGTTGATCGTGAGGAAACGGAAAATAAATTTGGTGATCGCCCAGGCGACGAAAGCCGACGCCGTACCGATGAGAGCGGCCGCGAGCACGTCGGACGGATAGTGCGCCATAAGATAGTTGCGCGAAAGCATCATCAGCAGGATCCCTGCTACGGCAGGGATCGTCCACTTTTTCCCGCGGACCAGCCGAATGGCGACCATGCCTGCGGCAACGGCTGTTACGTGCCCGGAGGGGAAGGACCAGTCATCCTCCGAAGGCGCCCCGACGTTGGCCCACCATTGCGTGTACGGGTCAAAGTTGAAGGGGCGGGGGCGCGCAATGAGGTCCTTCAGGATGATGTTCGAGATCAGCGCGCCGCAGCAGACGGCGCCGAAGATGCATACGCCAAGCTTGCGCGTTTTCGGGAAGCAGGCGAAGATCACGGCCAGGAGAAAGAACAGAATGCCCTTCTCACCGATGAAGGTGAGAAAGCGTGCCAGAAAGGTGAAGACGGGGTTGGCCACGGCATGAAGAGCCGTGAGGATCAGCCGGTCATAGCCGGCAAATGCCGTATTGAGCCAGGAAGCGGCTGCAGTAAGTTCCATATTCTTGCCCTCCTTCAGCTGTTCCCGCTGCCGCCGCCGTTCCCGCCGGCACCGCCGCCGGATCTCGGCTTGTGTCCGTAATATCTTCTGCGGTTGTTCTTTTTCTTTGCCGGGTTTTCTCCGGCAGGAGCCGCCGGGTGATCGGCACTCTTTGCGGGAGCGGGAGCTTTCGGCTTGGAACTCCTGCCGTCCTGCTGTGCCTTCGCCGGCCGGGGCTCGCCCTGAGAAGGATGCTCGCCCTCCGGCCTTGGCTTATGGTTGGGCCGGCGCCGGCGGCTGCCGGAACGGGCCTCGGGCTTTTCCTTTTCTTCCCCGGCAGAAGCTGCCGAAGCGGAAGCACTGTCCGGCTCGGCTTTGGGCTTTGCGGGCTTCTCCGCGCGCGGAGCACTGTCTCCGGCCTTGCCGCGGTTGGACCGGCGGCGGGAGGAGCGGTGTTCGTCGGTATGGTCCCTGCGCTCTGCCGGAGATGAGGCAGGAGAGGCAGAGACAGGCTCGGCAAAGAGCTGGGGGCTTTCCCAGAGGTCTTCCTCCTCCGGTGCCTCCTCCTCTTCCTCTGCCACGTAGTGCAGCACCTTCGGGTAAGGCTCGCCTTCTTTTGGCCGTCCGCCGGGAACGGCGGCGACCTCCCGGGCCTTGTAAACATGGAAAACGTCTTCCGCTTCTCCGTCCAGATGGACCTTTACGGTCTGCCGGAGAAGACCGACGTGATTGACGATTCCGTATCCGTCGATGGTCTCTACAAAGGCGCCCTGTTTCGGCACGGTCTTATAGAGTTCCTCGTAGGCGTCTTCCTCATAGCGCAGACAGCACATCAGCCTGCCGCAGCAGCCGGAGATCTTGGTCGGATTCAGGCTCAGATTCTGTACCTTTGCCATCTTGGTCGAGACCGGGGCAAAATCGTCGAGAAATTCACCGCAGCAGAAGGGCCTGCCGCAGATCCCGAGTCCTCCGATCATTTTTGCCTCGTCGCGTACGCCGATCTGGCGCAGCTCGATGCGGGTATGGAAAACGGAGGCGAGATCCTTTACCAGCTCGCGAAAATCCACGCGCCCGTCGGAGGTAAAAAAGAACAGCGTTTTATTGCCGTCAAAGCTCCACTCTACGCTGACGAGCTTCATGTCCAGCTTGTGCTCCAGAATTTTCTTCTGGCAGATGGCGAAGGCTTCCTTTTCCTTTTCTTTGTTCTGCTCGATCGTTCGAAGATCCTGGGCGGTTGCAATGCGGATGACCGGGCGCAGCGGCTGGATCACCGCCGTGTCCTCGACCCAGCGGTTCCCGCGGGAGCACTCCGCCATCTCGAGCCCCTTTGCTGTCTCAACGATGACCTTGTCTCCGGCGCGGATCTCTTTTCCATCCGGGGCAAAATAGTAATTTTTGCCGCCGGACTTGAATTTTATACTGATTACTTCCGTCAAATCGATTCTTCCTCTATTTCTTTCGGCCTTTGCCCTTCGGCAGAGAGCAGGTCTCCAGAAGGCCAAAGATCTGTTTTGCACTTACATTTACGTTCAGCATCCGGACGCACTCCTCCAGCAGCTTTTCCAGCGCAAGGAGGTGCTCCTCGGAAAGCTTCATCCGGTCGCGCCGCAGGGCGAGCATGTCTGCAATGCGGCGGATCGCAAGCAGACAGAAATCCGTCATTTCCAGAACGGAGAGCTCGATATTCTCCTCGCAGAACTTCCAGAGGGCGAGCGCGTTCCCCTGGGCAACGGCTCGAAGATATTCCTCCGCCAGCCTGGCCAGCTCGGCGTTTTCTTCCGTATTTTCCTGCATGAAGTTCATGACGGTACACCGGGAGCGGACCGTCGGCAGGAGGCGGGCGGGATTTGTGACGCAGAGGAGAAAGACGGCGCCGTTGGGCGGCTCCTCCAGAAGCTTGAGCGCAGCGTTCTGGGCCTCGGGGTTCATCTTTTCGCCGTCGCGGAAGATATAGACCTTTCGGGCGGCCTCATTGGGCAGAACGACGGCATCGGCCGAGACCTCGCGCACCGTTGCGACCGGGATCTCACGCTTTTTCTTGCCTTTTTCGTCGAGCGGGCACTCCAGAACGGAAATGTCCGGATGCGTTCCGGCAAGCGCCTTTCGGCAGGAGGGACAGCTGCCGCAGGGGAGCGGGGCATGTCCGCGGCAGACGGCGGCCTGCGCGATCCGGAGCGCATGCCGGAAGCTCTCGTCCAAAGAAGGCGAGCAGACAATGACGGCGTGCCGGATCTCTTCGGCGCGATGAAAGGAAATGTCCATAGCCTGCGGGGAGGCTCAGGCAAGCTTGGCAATGCCGAGGCGCAGGCGGCGGAGCGTCTCTTCCCTGCCGAGAATGCGGCAGATCTCGACGGCGCCGCCGGGCGTGACAGCCTTGCCGGCCGCCGCAATGCGGACCGGCCACATGACAACGCTCTTCTTGACGCCCATCTGCTCCGTAAGCGAGGACATTGCGGCGAGGATCGCCTCGTCGTTCCAGTCGGAGACGGCTTCCAGCATCGGGACAATCGCCTCCAGAACGGCCTTGGAGCTCTCAAGGCTGCTCTTGGATTTCGAATGCACGAAAAGCTCCGGGCCGTATTCCGGAAGAGCATCGAAGAAGTCCAGCTTTTCGGGGATGTCCGTCAGCACTTCGGTGCGCTGCTGCAGCAGCGCTGCGATCGCGGCGGCGTCGATCGCGGGATTCTTGACGGCGCGGCGGATGAAAGGCTCGGCCGCTTTGGCAAACTCTTCGGCGGACATGGAGCGGATATATTCGGCGTTGAAATACTTCAGCTTGTCGATGTCAAAAATGGCGGGGGACTTGGAGATGCCCTTCAGGTCGAAGATCTCCTTGAGCTCGTCAAGCGTGTAGATCTCCTTCTCTCCGCCGGGGCTCCAGCCGAGAAGCGCCACGTAGTTGATGACGGCGTTCGTCAGGTAGCCCTGCGCGATGAGATCCTCGTAGGACGGGTCGCCGTGGCGCTTGCTCATCTTGTTGTGTGCGTCCCGCATGACGGGCGAGCAGTGGACATATTTCGGGATCGGCCAGCCGAAGCCTTCATAGAGCAGGTTGTATTTCGGGGCGGAAGAGAGATATTCGCTCCCGCGCACGACGTGCGTGATGCCCATGAGATGGTCGTCGACAACGTTGGCAAAGTTATACGTCGGCATGCCGTCGCGCTTGATGAGCACCTGGTCGTCCAGCGTGCTGTTTTCTACCGTGATGTCGCCGAAGGTCTCGTCATGGAAGGTCGTCGTGCCTTCGTGGGGGATGCGCTGGCGAATGACGAAGGGCTCGCCGGCAGCGGCACGCTGCCCGCTTTCCTCCGCAGAGAGGGAACGGCACGGATCGTCCGCACGGTTGAACTCGCCCGAATCCTCCTCACTCTCCGCCTTTTCGCAGAAGCAGCGGTAGGCGTGCCCCTTTTCCACGAGCAGCTCGGCATATTTGCCGTACATGCCCATGCGCTCGCTCTGAATGTAGGGAGCAACGGGGCCGCCGATGTCCGGCCCCTCGTCATGCTCGAGGTGGCACTCCGCCATCGTGCGGTAGATGACGTCCGTCGCGCCTTCGATGAGGCGGCCGCGGTCCGTGTCCTCAATGCGGAGGAGGAACTTGCCGTGATTGTGGCGGGCGATCAGATAGGTGTAGAGCGCCGTGCGCAGATTGCCGACGTGCATATAGCCGGTGGGGGAAGGGGCAAAACGCGTGCGGACCTCGCCCACGGGAATCTTTTTTTCATTTTCTTCAAACCAGGTCATATCTTTCATTTGCAGAATTCTCCAATCTATAATCCGTAACTATATTATAATAAGAATTAATTTCGAGCTTGTCAAGCTGAAGTTATTTTGGTAGTATAATATGAATGCAATTCAAATGCGCGCAGGACGCGCGCAGGAACAGGAAAGAAGGCCATCATACTATGGAAAATTCCGCAGAAGAGAAAAAAGTAATGTTCTCCGGCATTCAGCCGTCCGGAGACCTGCATCTCGGCAACTATCTCGGTGCCATCAAAAACTGGGTCGCGCTTGCCGATGAATATACCTGTTACTACTGCATTGTGGACGAGCACAGCATTACGGTCCGCCAGAATCCGGCCGACCTCCGCCGCCGTTCCACGCTCCAGCTGGCCCAGTATATCGCCTGTGGCCTCGACCCGCAGAAAAATACGCTTTTCATTCAGAGCCATGTGCACGAGCATGCCGAGCTTGGCTGGATCCTCAATTGCTATACCCAGTTCGGCGAGCTCAGCCGTATGACGCAGTTCAAGGACAAGAGCGCCAAGCATGCGGACAATATTACGGGCGGCCTCTTCACCTATCCCACGCTTATGGCGGCCGATATCCTGCTCTACAATGCGCACTATGTCCCCGTCGGCGCGGATCAGAAGCAGCATGTGGAGCTGACGCGCGATGTCGCGATCCGCTTCAACAATCTTTACGGCGACACCTTCGTGGTGCCGGAACCGTATATCCCCAAGGTGGGCGCCCGCATCATGAGCCTCTCCACGCCGACTTCCAAGATGAGCAAGAGCGAGCCGCAGGGCTGCGTGTTCCTCATGGATCCGCCCGATGAGATCGCCCGCAAGTTCAAGCGCGCCATTACGGATTCCGATACCGAGCGCTGCGTCCGCTATGCGCCCGAGGAGAAGCCGGGCGTCGCCAACCTCATGAACATCTATTCCTCCGTCACAGGCAAGACCTATGCCGAGATCGAGGCGGAGTTCGAGGGCAAGGGCTACGGCGCGTTCAAACCCGCCGTCGGAGACGCCGTCATCGAGATGCTCCGCCCGATCCGCGAGGAGACGGAGCATATGGTCAAGGACAAGGAATATCTCAAGAGCATCTATACCGAAGGCGCCCAGCGGGCGGAATATGTTGCCCGGAAGACGCTCCGCAAGGTCGCAAAGCGGGTCGGCTTCGTGGAAAAACCGTTCTAATCGGAGGGAATCGTGTTTTTTGAACTTGCTTCCTGGCACAGGATCCTGCTTTCGCTGGCGATGGCTTTCGCTGTTTCCTTTGCCATGGTGCCGCCCGTCCGCCGGTTTGCCGTCAGCGTGGGCGCGATCGACCAGCCGAGCGCGAGGCGGATCAATGCCTATCCGGTGCCCCGGATGGGCGGGATCGCGATCTTCTGCGGCTATGTGCTCGCCGTCCTGCTTTTTGCCGAGCTGACGGACCAGGTCAAGGGCATTCTGATCGGCGCGATGATCATAGCGGTGATGGGCGCTTTGGACGATGTCTTCAATCTCAGCCCCTGGATCAAGCTGCTTGCGCAGTTCGCCGCTGCCGCCGTCTGTATCTCCTGCGGCGTCATGGTGGACGCGGTGTCGACGTTTGTGGGGGAGACGGGATATTTCCAGATCGGGCATATTTCCTCCTTTGTGCTGACGGCCCTCTGGATCGTGGGCTGCACAAATGCGATCAACCTCATCGACGGGCTGGACGGGCTTGCCGTCGGCATGGCGACGATCAGCGCCGCCACGCTTTTCGTGATCTCGCTTGAGGTGGCGGATGTGAATGTCTCCGTCCTTCTTGCCTGCCTCATCGGCGCCTGCCTCGGCTTCTGGCCGTACAACCGCAACCCGGCGAAGATCTTTATGGGAGACGTCGGCTCGCAGATGCTGGGCTTCGTTCTCTCCTCGGTGTCCGTCGTCGGCCTTTTTAAAATGCATGCGCTTGTCACGATGCTCATCCCGGTGCTCGCGATGGCCGTTCCCCTCGCAGACACGGCCTTTGCTTTCATCCGGAGGATCCTCCGCGGGCAGAGCCCGTTTCATGCGGACAAGGGGCATTTCCACCACCGGCTGCTCGCTCTCGGGCTGACGCAGCATCAGGCCGTCATCGTGCTCTATTCGATTTCGCTCGTGCTCGGAATTTTTGCCTATCTCATGGTCGGTGAGACGCGCAGCGTGAAGATCGTCTGCCTTGTGGCGGCTTTCTGCATCGTGCTCGGGATCATCCTCTATGTGTTCCGCATCTATCCCCACCGGAAGGACGCCGCAGCGGAGAGCGGGAGCATTGTGGAGGAGGACGTCAAGATCTATCGGAAAGGGTCGAAAAAGTAATGAAGCTGAATTATAAGCGGACCTGTCTCATCGGCTTTGCGTTCTTCGGCATCCTTCTGCTCTGGCAGGTCTACGATTCCTGGTGCCCCACCTTTCTGACGGATATTTTTGCCCGCCGCATGTACGGGCTCTCCTCGGCGGAGCTCAAGGCCGGAGATGCGGAAAAGATCCTCCACGTGCAGTGGCTCGTCGGCATCATCATGGCGTGCGACAATCTCGCGGCTTTGATCCTTCTGCCGCTCTTCGGCTCCCTGTCGGACCGCACGGTCACGCCGATCGGCAAGCGGATGCCTTATATCCTTGTCGGCACCTTTGTCGCGGCAGTCGCTTTCCCGTTTATTCCGCTCTTCTTCCATCGCGGACAGATCGCGGGAATGGTGATCTCCATGGGAGTCGTGCTCATCTTCATGATGATGTACCGCAATCCCGCTGTCGCTCTGATGCCGGACATTACGCCAAAACCGCTGCGCGCAAAGGCCAACGGCATCATCAACATCATGGGTTATTTCGGCGGCGCCGCCGCCACTGTGCTCGGCATCTTTCTGAAGCTGAGCGACTATATCAATGCCTCCGACGATGCCCGCATGCTTTGGACGATCGAGCTGCCGTTCCTGATCGCCTCGGTCCTGATGGTGATCTCCGTGCTCGTGCTCTTCTTCACGGTCCGCGAAAATGAGATCGCGGAGGAGATGCGGGAGGAGCTTGCGGAAGGCGAGCGCCTTGCCGCCGTCGAGACGCCCATCCGCGACGATGCCCCGATGTCGGGCGCCAACCGCAGCATGCTCTTCGGCATTCTCGCGGCGGAGTTTCTCTGGTTCATGTCCGACAATGCCATCGGCACCTATATCGGAAACTATGTGATCTATTATCTCAACTCGGCCTCGAGCGCCACGATGATCCTCACGATCCTTGGCGGCCTTGCCTCGGTCGTCGGCTTTGCCGTCGGCGGAACGGTGGCAGACCGGATCGGAAGAAAGTGGACCGTTTCCATCGGGCTTGGCATTACCTTCTGCGCCCTGCTGCTCATGTGTTTCGTGGCGCCGTCGGGCACGATTGCCGGGAGCAACGGCGAATATGCGTTCCCGAAGCTTCTCTTTGCCGTCTGGATGATCAAGGGCTTCGGCATGGCGCTTGTGCACAACTGCTCCTTCCCAATGGTCGTGGAGCTCTGCTCGTCGAAAAAGATCGGGCAGTTTACGGGTTATTACTATGCCGCAAGTATGTCCGCCCAGACGGTCACGCCGGTTCTGCTCGGGCTCATCTTTACGCGCACGCTGCTCTGGAGAGCGCTGCCGGTCTATGCCTCTGTGCTGACGCTGCTCAGCTTCCTCGTGTTCACGCTCCGCGTCAAGAATATCAAGGCGCGCAAAATAGAAAATGCCAAGGGCCTTGAGGCCTTCGGCGGAGAGGACTAAAAAAATAAATGAAAGTAAAACCGATCCTGGAAAAGAGGATGACGGTCTCCTTTGAGACCTTTCCCCCGAAGGACGACCGTCCGCTTGAGCCCGTCAAGAACGTGATCGACCGCCTGATGGGCTTTCGGCCGGACTTTATCAGCTGCACCTACGGCGCCGGCGGCACCAACAAAGGCCAGCAGCGTGAGATCCTGCAGCATATTGCCTCCTGCGACACCGTTACGATGGCGAATTATACCTGCATCGGGAACCGCCGGGAGGACGTTCTGGAGCGCGTGTCGGACTACATGTCCTTCGGCGTGACGACGTTTCTTGCTCTGCGCGGCGATTATCCCAAGGGCCAGACGGAAACGGGCGGAGACTTTTCCTGCGGCTCGCAGATGATCTCCTTCCTGCGGGAAAACTTCCCGGATCTTGAGATCGCCGGAGGCTGTTATCCCGAGAAGCATCTCAACTCCCGCGACATGGACGCCGAGATCACCTATCTCCGCATGAAGCAGGACGCGGGCGCGGATTTTGTCATTGCCCAGCTCTGCCACGATCTTGACACGTATTTCCGCTTTGTCGACCGTGCCCGCCGCGCCGGCGTCACGATCCCCATTGTGCACGGCCTCATGCCGGTCCTTTCCAGGGATCCCATCATCAACATGACGCTTGCCAACGGCTGCTCTATTCCCCGCGAGCTTGCCGAGATCATCGGAAAATACGGCGAGGACCCGGTCGAGTTCAAAAAGGCCGGCAAGGACTATACCGTCCGCCAGATCCACCGCCTCGTCTCCGAGGGCACGCAGGGCCTGCACATCTTCGCCCTCAACAAGTACGACGACGTCGCCGACATCGTCCGCGCCTCCGGCATCCGTCCGGGCGTTTGAGACGGGAGAATTATAATTCAAAAGAACAGCTTTCGGAGGAGCACCTCATCGAAAGCTGTTCTTTTTCACGCTTCATATTTCTTTAGGATTTTTTCCAGATGCTCCCGCATCTCCTGGCGGACGTATTCCGGCGAAAGGATCTCGACGCCGTCTCCGAACCCGGCAAGCCAGCCGTAGAACTGCGGGCTTTTCAGCACGGGGACGGTCACAGTGAAGGTCCCGTCTCCTTCGGGGACGGGGATCACGTCATCCCCGAACCGATCAAGCACGGCATCGGCCAGATCCTCGCGGAACCGCAGCCGGACCGTGACCTCCTCTCCGCGGAACATATGGAACACCTTGGCGGGATAGGAGGACATATCGATCTTCCGGTAGGCCTCCTTTCCCTGCCGGGGCAGTCCGGAGTCAATCGCAAGATGTTCCATCCGGTCGATCCGGTAATGGCGCAGCTGCTGCGATTCATGGTCCCAGGCGAGCAGATAGTAGTTTCCGTCTCCCCAGATGAGCGCAAAGGGACTCACGGTATAGAGTTTCCCGCCGTGATGATAGAATTTCTTTTTATACACATCGTATTTGAAGTAGCGGAAGTGCAGCGCACGGTCCTCACCAATCGCCTGAGAGATCCGCTCAATGGAGTTCAGGCTGCCTTCATTGCTGCTTTTCACGTGCTTGAAGACGCGGATGTTGCGGACGACCTGCCGGCTCTGCGGCTCGCTGACGAGATGCTGCAGCTTGCCGATCAGCTTTTTCGAATTTCCCGGGCCGATGAAGTTGGAAGCCTGGATCATGTCTGCCAGCAGCTGCACCTCCCGCAGCTCAAAATCATGGGAGGCAAGCCAGTATTCTCCGTTCTTTTCCTGCAGATCCAGCCCGCAGCAGTCGGGCCCGAGCGTGTCAATGTCCGCATAGATCGACTTGCGCCCGACTTCGATCTCTTTTTTCGCGAGATACGCAATAAGATCGTCCCGCGAGCAGTGATGTTCCTCGTCGGTATAACGGAGAAGATACTGCATCACATACAGGGTGCGCAGAGACTGGTTGTAGGTCGCCATAGAGGGCCTCCTTTGATTTTTTTCGATTATAGCATAAAAATTTTTGGAAAAAAAGTGTCACCTGTTCCCTCCAGGGAACAGGTGATGTGGTATAATGCGAGCATAGGACAAAGAAGCAGCTGTGACATCAACAATTTATGCAGATAGGAGAAACAAAATGAAGCTTTTGCATACCTCAGACTGGCATCTCGGCGCGGTAGACGGTGATTATTCTTTGCGGGAAGACCAGAGATTTTTTATTGAAGAGATCATCCGAGTCGTGCAGGATGAGCAGGCAGATGCCGTGATGATCGCCGGGGACGTTTATGACAACTCAATTTCTTCCGGTGATGCAATTCAGCTTTATGACTATGCAATGAGTGAACTCGTGTGCAGGCTTGGGATCCCTGTTATATGTATTGCGGGCAATCATGACAGCGCAGAGCGCCTTTCCAGCTGCCGTGAGCTGCTGAAAAACGCCGGGCTCCATGTCTGCGGAGCATTGGAGAGGGAAGTGCAAAAGGTCAGCATCGGAAATGCGGATATTTATCTTCTGCCCTGGTTTACGGAACAGAAGGTGCGGAGCCTGTATCCCGAAAAAAAGAACGAAGTTCACAGCCTTCAGGATGCCTATCAAACTGTGTGCGATCGCATCCGGGAAAATTTTGTTCCGGGAAGACGTCATATTGCACTTTCTCATGCATATATTGTCAGCGCAGAGACCTCGACCAGTGACCGCGCCGCGGAAATCGGAAATGCGGCAGCGATTACGGCAGATGTTTTTGACGGATTTGACTATGTGGCGCTTGGCCACATCCACAAGCCGCAGGACATCGGAGAAACGATCCGTTACAGCGGAACGCCAATGCCCTTTTCCTTCGGCAAGGAAGAGAAACAGATCAAGAGCGTGACGCTGATTGATACGGAGACAATGGAGCGGAAGACGATTCCCCTGCGGCTGCGGCATAAGCGGACAACGATCGAGGGAACCTACGATGAGATCATATCGGGTGATTATCCGGAAGAGATTCAGAAGGGTTATGTCCGTATCCTGGTGACGGATCAGTTCATTGACAGCATCAAGCTGGCGGCATTGGCGGGGAAGTTCCCCAATTATCGCGCCCTCTCGGGCAAGCACTATGAAGACGAGAACGGCGGAATTCATATGACGGCAGAAGAGTTTGAAGAGATGCAGGACGATCCGGAAAAGATCTTTGCGCGCTTCTGTACGGACATAACCGGAAGCGAGCCGGACGGACACATGCTGGAGCTGTTTGTGCATGCAATGGAAGCTTATAACGAAAATAAGGAGGAAGAGAAATGAGACCTCTATTTCTTGAAATGCAGGCTTTTGGACCCTATAAGGACCGTCAGACGGTCGATTTCGAAAAGCTTGCGGAGAACGGGATCTTTCTGATCACGGGTCCGACCGGGAGCGGAAAAACGACGATCTTTGATGCCATGACGTTCGCTCTTTACGGAGGAAGCAGCGGAATGGACAGCAAAACAAAGAACGGGCGCAATGATCTTGAGGAGTGGCGCTGCACAACCGCCCCCTGGGAGCTTGCCACGCGGGTTTCTTTTACTTTTTCTGCAAAAGGGTCCGTGTATCGCTTTGAACGCAGCCTCGAGCCAAAGCAGAAAAAACTGTCGGTCCAATATGATGCCAGCGTTCAGGACAAAAACGGAAACTGGATCCCGCTTTTTGAAAATCCGAAGCTGAAGGATCTGAACGCGAAGGCCGAGGAACTTATTGGCCTAAACAAAGAGCAATTCCGCCAGGTCGTGCTCCTTCCGCAGGGTCAGTTCGAAAAGTTCCTTACGGCAGACTCAGACGATAAAGAGCAGATCCTCAATAAAATTTTTGACGCCGACCAGTGGAGCGGCTATGCTGCAAAATTCTTTGAAGCTGCAAAGGTGCACAAAGATGAGATGGATGCTCTAAATGAGGAAATTACGCGGTCGCTTCAGGAGGAAAAGCTCGACAGTCTGGAAAAACTGAATGCGGAAATTCAGCATCTGACGCAGGAGCGTGAAAAGAACTGCGAAGCGCATAGAACTTTTCTCGCAGGAAGACCCCAGGAAAAGCTGGATCGGGATCATCGTCTGTCGGAGCGGTATAAGCAGCTGCATGAGCTTGAAAGGGAAAAAGAGAAGCTGCTCGGACAGCAGCAGACCATAGAGAATAGCAGGCAGATCCTTCAGCAGGCAGAGAAGGCGGAAGCAATCCGGCCGACGCTCGATTCCTATCAAGCTGCGAATCAGGAGGCAAAGAACCGCGAAGAGAAGCTTTGCCGACTTAGGGAGAGACTTCCGGAAGCCAAAGCAAATGCAGAAGCGGCTGAAAGAAAAAAACAGGAGCATGAAAAGACCTCTCCGGTTGCAGCGCTCCGGACGAGAATCGGCGAACTGAAAACAAAAACGGAATCCTATCAGACGGTTGACGAACTTCGCCGAGTTCGGACAGACGACGAAAAGAAATGGAACGCTTCCGAATCTGTGCTGAAAAATGCCAAAACAGCATATGACAAGAAAAAACAGCTGGCATCCGACCGGCTGATGGAGTATAACCAAGCAGAAGAAAACGCAGTGAATCAGCGCGGCGCATACTTTGCCGGCATCTACGGAGAAATTGCATATACCTTGGAGCCGAATGCTCCTTGCCCGGTCTGCGGTTCCATACATCATCCGGCTCCGGCAGAAAGACATCCGGACGGCGTAAGCAAGGAGATCATGGAGCAAGCGGAAGATCTTGCAAAGGGCGCAAAGGAAAAGTGGAGTCTTGCAGAGCGTGAGCGCACCGCGACCGAAGAAGCTTACCACAAGGCAGAAGCTGCGGAGCAGAGCGCCCGGCAGAAGCTGCAGCTATCGAGAGAACGGATGGAGAACGCGGAAAGAAATCTCGTGGACGGAATTCCGGACGCTGCAGCGCTTGCAAAGACGCTGGAACAGTTGGAAGCAAAAATTAAAGCTTACGAGGACGAATCTGCAAGACTGCAGAAGGAGTGGGAAGACGCCAAAGACAATTCTACAAGGATAGGGACAGATATAGCGACGGCAGAGCAGGAGAACGGTATGGCCACCCAGAAACTGAACACTGCAGCCGAAATGCTGCAGAATGCCCTTGCCGAACACGGATACTCGGATGCTTCAGAAGCAGAACAGTTTCTGCTGCCGGCGGAAAAGAGAAACGAATTGCGCGAGTCTATTTCTGCTTATCAGGCAAACTGCGAAAAAAATAAGGCCGATCTGGTAAAAACCGGAAATGAGCTTGCGGGCTGTATCGAACCGGATGCGGCGGCCTTTGCAGCCAGAAGGAAAGAAATCGATGACGAGGCGAGTGCGTATAGCGCGAAGGATGCAACGTTAAAGAGCAGTATTGACCGCCTTACAAAGAAGGATGCTGATTTGAAGAAGAAGCAGGAGCGGTATGAGCGGGAAAACGGTGAGGCAGAGCAGGATCTGAAATTTGCAAAGCTTCTGCGCGGCGATACAGGAATCGGCCTTCGCCGCTATGTCCTCGGCGTCATGTTCGGCCGCGTCATCGAAGAGGCAAACCGCATGCTGAAGCTGGTGCATTCGGGAAGATACCAGCTGTTCCGGACGGATGATAAAGGCTCCGGAAACAAGAGCGGATTGGAGCTGAAGGTACGCGACAGCTGGAGCCCGGAGAGCGAGGGAAGAGGTGTAACTCTCCTTTCCGGCGGCGAAAAATTCCTGGTATCCCTTGCGCTTTCCATTGGCATGTCAGCGGTAGCGAAGAAATCAGGTGTTCAGGTAGACGCACTTTTTATCGACGAAGGTTTCGGCACGCTCGATGAAGGCTCTATCAATGATGCAATGGATGTGCTGGGAAGCGTGCGTGCCGGCAATACAATGATCGGCATCATCAGCCACGTGCATTTGTTGGAGGAGAATATCACATCTAAGATCGAAGTAATAAAAAAGGAAGGCGGCACAGGAAATCAGATCCGTCTGTGCTGATATCCAATTTAACAGAAAGGAAAAATCACCATGACCCTCTATACCCCCTATGACTGGAACGGCAACGGCCGGCCCGATTCCGGAGACGAGTACATCGAGTATCAGATCTTTCGTCAGGTGACCGGACAGGACAGCGACGAGAGCAGCAGCGACGACGAATAAGACCGACCGGAGGAACATTATGCCGGAATACAGACCCAGAAAGGTCGCCTGGCGGGGCGTTTACCGGACCATCGACGAGATGGTCCGGCCCGAGCTCAGCGAGACGGCGCACCCTTATGCATTTGATTATAAAAATTCTCTCACGCTCATTCGGGATGCCGTTGCCCGCGGGGAAAAGATCACGATCGTCGGAGACTATGACGCCGACGGGATCTGTGCCTCGGCGATCCTCGAAACGGCGCTGCGCGCGCTCGGAGCGGAGCCGACGCTCCGCTTTCCCCTGCGCTTTGCGGAGGGCTACGGGATGTCGCCGGAGATGATCGATGAGATCAATTCCGGCCTCGTGATCACGGTGGACAACGGGATCGCGGCGCTGGACGCCGTGAAGCGGGCCAAGGAGAAGGGGCTCACCATCCTCGTGACGGATCATCATCTGCCGGCCGCGGCAGAGGACGGCAGGCTCCTTCTCCCGGAGGCGGACTGCATTATCGATCCGCACGTGGAGGAGCTCCTGGAGCAGCCCGGCTATGATTACGCGGATTACTGCGGCGCCGGCGTTGCACTGAAGCTGGCCGAGCAGCTGCTGACTGACGCCGAACTGCTGGACCGCTGCTACAGCTTTGCCGCCACGGCAACGGTTGCGGATATCATGCCGATGACCGGGGAAAACCGGGAGATCTACAAAAAGGGCATGCGTGCCATCCTCTCCCGCCGGACGACGGAAGGGCTCTATCAGCTCTACGGAAAATTCGCTCCGCTCTCCGAGGCCCCGGCGGGGCTGGCTGCGTACGAGGTGATCCCGACGGAGAAGATCTCCTTCTACATTGCCCCCTGCATCAATGCGCCCTCCCGCCTGGTCGAGCATGCCGGAAAGGGGCGGTTTTCCTATGTCCGCGAAGGGGGAGACGGAGCAAAGATCGCCTACCGCACACTGACGGAAACGGATGATTTGAAGGCATCGGAATACATCGGCTATCTCGACACCTACAACAGCAGCCGCAAGACCTTTGCGGAGAAGGCGCTGCAGAGCGCCATGGAGCAGATCAAGGCGGATGCTATGGAAGAGGACTGCCCGCTGCTTCTTTACCTGCCGGAGGTCCGCCCCGGTGTGATCGGCCCGGTCGCCGGGCGTGTGGAAAAGCTGACCGGAAAGCCGGCCATCGTCCTGAACGGCACGGAGATCTGCCACGGCTCCGGCCGCAGCCCGGAGAGCGTGCATCTGAAGGCCCTGCTGGACCGCATTTCGGACAAGCTTCTCAATTACGGAGGACACGCGGGCGCCTGCGGCGTTTCTGTGGAAGAGACGCGGATCCCGGAGGTGCGCGCGGCGCTGCAGCAGGCCTTCCGGGAGGCCTATCCGGATTTTACCGTAGACGAGACGCTCTACTACGACACGGAACTGCGCGAAGAGGAGATCCTGCCGGCGATGAAGCTGGTCTCCGCCGTGCTCGCCCCGTTCGGCCCGCAGAACCCGGAGCCGATGTTTCTTTTCCGCGATTTCCGCGCGGAGCGGGTCACAGTCCTCAAGGAAAAGCACCTGAAGCTCTCCAACGGAAGCGTGGACGCCATGCTCTTCAACGCCCCCGAGGAGCTTCTCCGCCGCGTTCGGCCGGGAGAAAGGATCTGCTTTGTCGGGAGGCTGACGTATAACTTCTTTCGGGGAAAGGCGATTCCGCAGATCATGATCGAGGAGTTCTGCTGAAGAGGTTTACGGTACGGCACCGAGTTGTATTTTTTTACAAGTTGCAAAATGGTTTCGGATGAATTATAGTTATATTCGAAACAGTTAGAATTCTAATTGTTCCAGAGGTTCCTATGAAATTTGAGTATGCAATTATGGATGTCTTTGGCCAGCTGATGAACCTCAACCGGCGCAAGAACACCCATTATATCCAGCAGGACAACCCGACCCCGCTTACCGATATGCAGGCGATCACGCTGCAGTATATTATGGTGGAATCCCGCAAGCACGATGTTTTTGCCAAAGAGCTGGAGACCTTTTTTGACATCAAGCCGTCCTCCGTCTCCAGCCTGATCGGTTATCTCGAATCCGCCGGCTATATTGAGCGGCAGCCGCTGCCGGAGGATCGGCGCATGCTCAAGCTGATCGTGACGGAAAAGGGCCGTGCAGTGGAAGACTGGGTGATGTCCGCCATCCACCGCAGCATTACGGGCGGGCTCTCCGGGTTCACGGAGGACGAGATGAAGACGCTGCTTTCCCTTCTGACCAAGATGCAGCTGAACTTCAAGTCCATCGCCGAGCGGGGAGAACCTTATTTTGCCCCGACGGAGGAGCAGACATATTCCTGGGAGCAGAATCTCTGATCTTTGCTGAGCCGCGACCCGGCTCAGCAGTTTGCCGGAATATTACTTAGAATTCTAAATAACGGCATCGGCTGTTTTAGAATATAAAATTTGACCCAGAAACTGGGAGAAGAGGGGATTTCAAATGGCTCAGATCGCCAGAAGAGACTTTCTGAAGGCCGGAACCGCTGCAATTGCGGGCGCCACGCTTTCTGCCCTCGGCCTCACATCCATCACCGGAGAGGCTGTCGCGGAAAACACGGTGTTCGTATATACGTGCCCGGTCTGCGGAGAGCAGTTTGCAGACTTTGACACTATGAAAAAGCACTTCGAAAGTGCGCACAAGGAATTGGACATTCCTGCCACGATCACGCTCAACATCAACAATGTGGAGTACGACGTTTTCGTGGAGGATCACTGGACGCTCCGCGAGACCATCTGGAAATGTATCGGCCTCGGCGGCGGCGCCAAGCAGATGTGCGACCGCGGCGGCTGCGGCTCCTGCACGGTCCTGGTGGACGGCGTGCCGGCGCTGGCCTGCTCGATGCTGGCCGTCGAGTGCCAGGGCAAGATGATCGAGACGAGCGAGGGCATTGCGGCCGACCCGACCTACCGCCCACTGCTCGAGGCCTATGTCCGCAACGATACTGCCCAGTGCGGCTACTGCACGCCGGGCAACTTCACCATCGCGAAGTATATTCTCACAAAGTATGACCTGAATCCCACGGCGGAGCAGATCCGCACGGAAATGTCCGGCAATATCTGCCGCTGCGGCACCTATGCCCGCCACGTCAAGGCGATCCTGGAAGCTGCAGAAGAGATGAGAGGAGGCAACGCATAATGCCCGGTATGGCTCAGTGGACGTTGGAAGGAACCAACGACGATCGCGAAGAATTCAAATACGTCGGCACCTGGGGCCACCCCGGCCGTCAGTCTTGGGATATGACGAGCGGCGCCGCCAAGTACCCGACCGATCTTTATAAGGAAGGCCAGCTCTATGCCATGTGCCTGCGCAGCCCGTACGGCCATGCCATGATCAAGAGCCTCGATATTTCCGAGGCGGAAAAGATCGAAGGAGTCAAACTTATCGTCACCTATGAGGACGAGGAGATCTCCCAGATGCCAAAGTACATCCCGTCCTATTTCCAGTTTGGCCGCAGCCCTCTGCTCGGAAACGAGGCCGAGTTTGAGGGAGACGAGGTCGGCTGCTGCGTCGTCGCAGAGAGCGAAGAGATCTGCAAGAAGGCGCTCGACTATGTCAAGGTCGAATGGGAAGTCCTTCCCTTTATTCTGGACTGCCGCGAGGCGGCCAAGCCCGGCGCTCCCATCCTGCGCCCGGAAATGAACCCGGACAGCAACCTGACCGGCAATACCTTCGGCGCCGCCGTCAAATGGGAAAACGGCGACGTGGAGGAAGGCTTCAAGGAAGCCGACTATATCGAGACGGTGGAATACGGCCGCCCGATGTGGAGCCAGTTCCGCTCGATGCCGGCCGCCTATCTGGCCTATTGGGACGACGATCCCTGGGGCAATCCGGACGGCGAAAAGCTTTGCTATGTCACAAACCACGCCCACTTCCCGACCAATGGCCCGCTGGTTTCCGCGCAGAATGCCATGGGGCTTCATGAGGACAAGCTCCGCGCCCTGTCTCCTTACATGGCTTCCCGTTACTGCGACTTCGTGGAAAAGCGTGGCGCCTCTCTCGCCCCGGTCCTCTCCCGCCGTCTGGGCGGCGTTCCCGTCAGCATGATCTGCACGCGGCGCCAGGCCTTTGACGCGGCTGTTCCGGAGACCTACTTTACGATCAAGATCGGCTTCAAGGAAGACGGCACGCTCTGCGCCGTCCACTGCAAGAACGTCCACCAGTCCGGTGCCCGCGGCGGTTACGGCGACAAGACCCACGGCCATCTCGTCCTGCCCCCGAACGCCCAGGGCTTCAAGTCCACCTCCTGCCCGAACATTTATTCCGAGATGGAATACTATGTGACGAACGGCGCCTGCACGACGGCAGACCCCGGCAAGGACATGTGGGAGCCGGTCAACCAGGTCTTCGCCAAGATCGCCGACACGCTCAACATGGACATCACGGAAGTCATCATGAAGAACGTGATCATCACCCAGCCCTCCCTCGAGGCCTGCATGGAAGCGGGCAAGAAGGAGTTCAAATGGGACGAGAAGTGGCATCTGGCCGGCCAGCGCCGCCTGCCGGACGGACGCTATCACGGCGTATCCGCCCGTGCCTGCTGGTCGATGACCTGGGGCATGATCTCCTATAACATCAACCTCCGCCTCAATGTCGACGGCAAGATCTACATGCCCTATTCCGAGGCCCTGATCGGCACCTACTGGCCGGACGCCGTCCAGCTCGTGATCGCCGAGGAGCTCGGCATGAAGCTGGAGGATGTCATCGTCTATTACTCCGCCAACTATCCCAACTGGCAGAAGGGCGACGCGGCCGACCGCGCCTCCACCTGCACCTGGGCTGCCAAGGAAGCCGCTATCCTTATGAAGAAGCGCATCCTGGACGCCTGCTACTCCTACGTCGGAGCCGCCTCTCCCGAGGAAGCGGATATCGTTGACTCTATGATCGTTCTCAAGGCAGATCCGAGCGTACAGTGCTCGCTCGTCGGTGTCGGCCAGTTCGGCGAGGGATTCTGCGGCAAGCCGAGCGTGCCCTTCCAGAATGACGTCGTCCGCACGATGAACGTCGACTTCTGCGAAGTTGCCGTCGACCCCGAGACCGGTCTCGTCGAGATCCTCGACTATACCTCCGCGCATGACTTCGGCAAGGTGATCCGTCCGTCTTCGGCCATGGGCCAGCTGGAAATGGCCCTCACGATGGCCTCCGGCCGTGCGCTGCGCGAGGAGATCATCTGGGACGAAAATACCGGCGTTCTTCTCAACGGCAACATGTATGACTACAAGATCCCCACTTCGCTCGACCAGCCGGAGATGAACAACGTGGCCGTCGAGACCCGCTGCGGCGGCGGTGCCTACGGTTCCACCGGCGTTGCCCACGCCCACACGAATGCCGGCCTCGTCGGATGCGCCATCCAGAACGCTATCGGCGGAGATTTTATCAAGAAGCAGCCGTTTACGCCGGACAAGGTACTTGCGGCGCTCGGCAAGATTGCAGCTAAGGAGGACTGATTCATGAGACCTTTTACCCATCTTCAGGCTTCTTCCCTTGAGGAAGCGGCGGCTCTTGCCGCAAAGGCCGGCACCATGGTTATTGCCGGAGGAACGGATCTCCTTGGCACGCTCAAGGATGAGTGCCTTCCGTACTATCCTTCGAAGATCGTCGACCTTAAGACCGTCCCCGGCCTGGATACGATCGAGGAAGACGGCGACGCGATCGTCATCGGAGCACTGGTCAAGCTGCAGGCGATCGCCGACAGCGAACTTGTGCAGACCAATGCTCAGGCGCTTGCCGAGGCCTGCGGCCGCGCCGCCTCTCCGACCATCCGCAACATGGGCACCATCGGCGGCAACGTCTGCCAGATGCACCGCTGCTGGTATTTCCGCTGCCCGGACAACCGCTTTGTCTGCTCCCGTAAGGGCGGCAATACCTGCTATGCCTTGAACGGCGACAACCGCTATCACTCCATCTTCGGCATTCAGAATATGTGCCTTGCCGCCAGCTCTCATGACTCCGCTCCCGCTCTCGTTGCCCTCGGCGCCACCATGGTGACGACGGCGCGCGAGATCCCGGCCGAAGAGTTCTTCGTGGCCAACGGCTGCAAGTCCCATACCATGGAGGACGGCGAGCTGCTCAAGGAGATCCGCATTCCGAAAACGGCCAAGAGCCGCTTCGAGAAGTTTGCCCTGCGCAAGTCCATCGACTTCCCGCTGGTCAACTGCGCGGTCGCCGAGGATGCGGACGGTCAGATGCACATCGTGCTCGGCGCCTGCTATCCTGCTCCCAAGCGCATGACGGAAGCGGAAGCCGAGGTCGCCTCCGGCATTACGGAGGCTTCTGCTCAATCCGCCGGCGACGCTGCCGTGGCCAACTGCATGAAGCTTTCGGACAACGAATATAAGATCGAGATCGCCCGTACGCTCGTCAAACGGACGCTTCTCCGCATGGTCGAAGAATAAGCCCTCATGGAAGCTGTGAATCCCTCTTCCCTCCGCCCCTGGAGGGAAGAATATGAGGCGCTGCAGGCCTTTGTGCAGGCGCATGAGACGATCCGCGTCACGCCGACCAGCCTCCGTATCCCGAAAGAGCTGCGGGAAGAATTCTATGCCCGTATCGACTGCATTGAGATTTCTCTGGCCGAACAGATCCTGGGGGAGCGGCTGAAAAGCACGGAAGCGCTTGCCCAAAAGCTCGCTGCCGTTCGGAACGATATCGTGGAGAACAGCAATCTCCGCGCCTACCGGCTCCCCGCCACGCTGGAGAATCTGATCCGGCAGCCGGCGCAGGCAGCCGCCCGGCCGATCCTCGGGCTTGTTCTGGACGCTCTGCAGACGGGGCTCGCCCCCGCAGAGCTGGAGGACCGGGCGTCCCAGTTGCTCTTTCCCTTCCTGCAGGATATGTCCCGCGCAGCCTATGAAACGTGGGCATATCTCACGATCCTCCGTGCATGGAGGCCGAAGACCTTTTACGGCATCGTGACGCAGGATACAATCCGCCTGACCTTCTCGGAGACGGATCAGGTCATCCTCGGCTACCAGGTCACGCACCCGGAGCGCCGCCTGCCGGACCAGATCTTTGAAACGCAGGACGGCCGCGTCCTTGCCGTCAAGCTGGAGGTCGGCCTTGAGCTGGATTATTACGGAGAAAAGGTCTCGCGGGAAAAGGGCTATTCCGCCAACGGAAATACGGCCGACGAGATCGCGCACCGCGTGCTGCTCGCCTATGAGTTTCCTTCCGTTCAAAGCGTGGACGCGCTGGCCGACGGCGGCAGGAGCTTTGTCCGTCCGGTCGGGCTCATGTGCACGTTCCTTCTGCCGCGGGAAATGGAAAACGAATACCTGGCTTCGACCTTTGCGCAGCATCTGCGCTCCGTCCGCTCTCTGCGCCCGGTGCAGCTGCTGACGTTCGACGAGACCGGCGCTTTCCCAACCGCTCTGGCGGAAGACCGCACGATCCCCAAATTTGAGCGCACCGCCGTCGCCTACGATTCACAGAAGCTGGAAAACATCGCATCCAAACTATATTTGTAATTTGTAATTAAAGGAGAATACCATGAGCAGGAAAATTTCCCTCCCTATTTTTGCAGCGATCCTAGCCCTGATCCTTCTGGTCGGCGGCTTTGTATTCCTGAATCTCTCCCAGTCCACGGCCATTGCGGAGACCTATGTGGACGAGACCGTGACCGAAGACGGCTGGGGCACGGTGCCCTACGTCAGCAACGACACGGCCGTGCGCGGGGAATATACGCCTTACGTGCCTGCGGTAGAAGCTGACACCTATGCTGGTGAACAGATCGAAGGCAACGAGGAAGAAGAACTGCAGCAGGAGCGCATCGCCGGCGGCGCGGCCGGCGAGGCACACTCCGCCGTGGAAGAGCTCCACGGAATCACCGACTATTCTGAAGGAGATTACGTCCCCGTTTACGGGATCGACTGAAGATCGGAGTCTAAAAATACCCGAAGGTGCACCGCATCTTCGGGTAATTTTTTAGAGCGCTGCTCACAGCGGGCAGCGCTCTTTTCTTCGTCTCGGGTCTCAGCGTCT
>R05__coassemble_68_pt1 | contig 54839 bp, 49 predicted proteins | sample R05__metabat2_low_PE_040 | metagenome-assembled genome bin R05 | reverse complement strand
TCGCCGAGGTCCCGCAGCAATACAAGCTCCACAGCTCCGCCCGTCGGCCGCTCTCCGATCAGCCGGGCCGGAAGAACGCGGGAGTTATTCAGCACAAGACAATCCCCTTCCTGCAGGAAGGACGGCAGCTCGTAAAAATGCCGGTGCTCCAGCTCGCCGGTAAACCGGTTCAGATGCAGCAGACGCGAGCTGTCCCGCTTTTCGATCGGCGTCTGAGCGATCAGCTCCGGAGGGAGCTCAAAATAAAAATCAGATTTTTTCATACGATACGTTTGCTTTCTTCGGATTGCGCCGGAAAGGCGCCTGACTATTATAACGGAAAATCAGATTTGTGCAATAGAATTTTGAAAAATTCCTGTTGACAAACCGGCAAAAAGATGTATAATACATCTTGTTCCGCGGCCTTAGCTCATCCGGTAGAGCGCCACCTTGCCAAGGTGGAGGTAGCGAGTTCGAGCCTCGTAGGCCGCTCCACGAACTGCTTGATTTCATCAGGCAGTTTTTTTATGCAGGCATGATGGAATTGGCAGACATGTGAGATTTAGGTTCTCATGCCGAGAGGCGTTGGGGTTCGACTCCCCATGCCTGCACTAAACAAAAATCCCCTTGAATTTTTCTAATTCAAGGGGATTTTTGTTTTTCTTCCTATTTTCTTTCCAGGGCAATCGACTGCAGCATCAGCGTCACGCCGCCGAAGAGAAGCACGAGAAGCAGCAGCCACCGCATCACGGACATATACCTCACCCGGATATGCACCGAGCACAGAGCCGTGACCAGCATCAGCAGAATGCCGCAGCCGCCGGCGATCCAGGGCCACTTTCTCTGCGGCTTCAGAAACACGCCCACCACGCCAACGGCAAACGGCAGGAGCACCATCCCGGTATTCACGCGGAGCGAGCCGATGTGAAGGCCCCGGCTCGTAATTCCGGAGGCGACATAGACATGGCTCAGCAGCAGGATCAGTCCCGCAGCGGTCATGGCAAGCCCCAGCAAAAAGTGCACTCCACGATTCGGTTTCAGGCTGAATTTCATTTTTCTGTCCTCCTGTCGTCCCCTGTACGGGAAGATTACAATACGATCGTGAGTATGTTGAAGCCGAACTGGGAGATATAAGTCATTTCGTCGGCCATTTTTGCGACCATCTTGATCCCGATGTTGGCGCAGGGATCCTCCCCTTCGAACTGATCCAGCTGGCTCTTGGGATCGAAGAGCTTGCAGGTATCCCAAATTCTGGCTACGAATTTATCGTTCTTGCGGATGATATTAATGTCGATGTGATCCGTGCTCTTCATGCCGCGCTCCGCGATGTTCCTCACGAGCTCCTCGATGCAGAGCTTCAGACGAAAACAGATCCTGGCGTCACAGTTCTTTGACCGGCAGAATTCATCGATGCTGTCGGATACACCGCCGATCTGATCCAGATCGGTGATGCTCAGGCTGAGCTCATCCTCCTCCGCAAGGCCGAAGGAAGCATCCAGCCGCAGCCAGTCGTTCAACCCTAAGGATACCTTTTTGGCGGCTATGCATACCGTGACGGCGATGATTGCGATCGCCAGTGCTTCTCCAACCGGAAGACAGAGCCACATGCCGTCCACTCCAATCGTAAAGCCCAGGACGACCGCGGTCAAGGCGATCAGCAGATTCTCACCGAGGGAAAAAGCATTGACGAAGGCCGAACGGCCCTCGGCCTGATAGATCTTGAGCAACACATTGTATATAACATTGATCGGAAGAAAGGCCGGCATCAAAATCAGCATTCTCTCGCACATGGCAAATACAGGCTCAGAGCTGTTGAAAAAGATGAGACTGAGCGGATATCTCAAAACCATGGTAAGCACCATCAGGACAGCGCTCATGATGAGACCGAGGCGGATGGTCACCCGGAAAAGCTTTTTAAAGGAAGCCTCGTCCTCCTGGCCGAAGTAGATGCCCGCCATGAGCATTGTTGAATTCGCCACCGCCTGGGGAACCGAGCTTAAGAAGGTAAGCAGCGTATTCTCGGCATTCATAACGGCAAGTCCGTCGTCTCCGCCGGTAAGAATAAGCATCCGGTTGACTGCATAAGCCTTGATCGTAACCCCCAGTGTGAACATCGCGGAAGGAAGCCCGATCAGAGCCAGCTGTCCGAGCTCGTTAAAGCAGAAGTTGCCCCAACGGAAGGTGACGGCCTTTTTGTCTTTTTCGAAGAAGAAATCCGCAAGCATCAAAAGGGCAGACAGGAGGCAGCTCAATCCTGTGGCCAGCCCCATTCCGTAAAGTCCGCTGTGAAAGACAAGCGCCGATGCCAGATCAAGCCCGATATTGACGCCCATCATGACCATCATACTCGTATAGGAAAGCTTTGACCGGTCGTTGATCTGCAAAAAGCACATGAGAAGCCCCATCAAAAACATAGCCGGGATCCCCACGCTGTAACCCCGAATGTAATCCACCAGCAACTGGTGCGTGTCGGGCGACGAGCCAAGCGCATGGGCCAGAGGCGAAGCAAAGGCCATCATCAGCCCGCCGACAGCAAGCCCGAAAGCGATAAAGAACACCACTATGGTCGAGAATATGGATTGGACCTTATTCCGGTCGCCTCGTCCCATATACTCGCAGCCCTTGATCTGGGCGCCGAGGACAAAAATATACATAAGCCCCATGATCGACCCGACCGGCCCGAAAAGCCCGACGGCAGCCATCCCGTCGGAGCCCATGTAGCGTGCAACGACGGTCGAATCGATCATTCCGTTGATTCCCGATACGATGATGGAAAAGAACTGCACCGGGACAAGCTTTACAAATGCTCTGCGTACGATCGTCTCGTCCGGTTTTATGCTTCCGCTCATACTCATTTCTCCTTCACAGCCGTCAGAACGGTAAATGTTCTTGCTCCGACGCACAGATTGCCCTTTACCGCCTCACCGTTTTTCAGTTTCGGGTCGGAAGAGCTGTAGATCCGGTAGACAAAGCCCTCCGGCAGTATGGGGAGTTCCATTGTCTGCGGCTCCCAGTAGGAATTGATTGCGGCATAGAGGAAGGTATCCTCCGCCACATCGAAGTTCTCCTTCGCCTCGGCATAGAGGACCGCAAAAGTGAGCGCTGCCCCATCGCGGTCAAAATCCCATGCTTCGGTCCCGTGGAAAGATACCTCCGGATAGTCCATAGACCGGTCATTTTCATCGAAGGTCGGCTTTCTTAAGACCGGATGTTCCTTTCGAAGCGCGATCATTCTCCGGAAGAAATCATAATTGTCCGGGTATTGCTCCAGACGGTCCCAGTTCAGGTACGAGATCTCATTGTCCTGACAGTAAGCGTTATTATTTCCGAACTGTGTGTTGCGGAACTCGTCTCCTGCGGCAAACATCGGCGTTCCCCGGCTTATCATCAAAAGGCCGAAAGCATTTTTTACGTTCCTTGCCCGCAGGGCATTTACCTCAGCCTCATCCGTCTCGCCTTCAGCGCCGCAATTCCAGCTGATGTTGTTGTCGATCCCGTCCCGGTTATTCTCTCCGTTGGCTTCATTGTGCTTGCTGCTGTAGCTGAAATTATCATTCAGCGTAAAACCGTCATGGCAGGTGACGAAGTTGACATTGGACCGGGCCGTTCTCTCCGGGTAAATATCCGGGGAACCGCTCATCCGGCAGATGAGCTCATTTCCGTCATACGCCTCGGATTTTAAGAAGTGCCGGACACAATCCCGGAATCTTCCGTTCCACTCAGCCCACCTTCCGGGCGCTGGGAAGCTTCCTACCTGATAAAGTCCTGCCGCGTCCCAGGCCTCGGCGATCAGCTTGGTTCGGGAAAGTATGGGGTCGAGCGCCAGTGCCTCCAGAAGCGGCGGATTCTGCATGGGCTGCCCTTTGGTATCCCGCGAAAGGATCGGTGCCTCGTCAAAACGGAAGCCGTCAATATGGTAGTCCGAGACCCAGTAGCGCAGGCAGTCAAGGATATGATTTCGGGTAACGGGATTGTTGCAGTTGAAAGTATTTCCGCAGCCGCTGTAATTGCGGTCCTTCCCGTCTTCGGAGAGGAGGTAGTAGGTAGGATTGTCGATTCCCTTGTAGCTTATGGTGTCAAAATTCTCTCCGGTATGGTTGAACACCACATCCAGAATGACTTCTATGCCGTTCTGATGCAGCTTCTTTATCATGCTCTTCAGCTCATCTGCCGCCATGCCCTTTGGGCCAAGGGCCGCATAGCCTGCCTTCGGCGCGAAGAAATCGATCGTCGAATAGCCCCAGTAATTCAGGCGCTTCGCCATATCTCCCAGCAGCACGCTGTACTCCAGCTCATCGAATTCAAATATAGGCAAAAGCTCAATGCAGTTGATGCCGAGTTCCTTCATATAGGGGATCTTCTCCACGATTCCGGCATAGGTTCCCGGATGCTTGACTCCGCTGCTCTTGTCCTTCGTAAAGCCCCTGACATGCATCTCGTAGATGACCAGATCCTCGATTGGAGTCTCGAGCGGCTTATCCCCTTCCCACTCGAAATCGGTCATCAGGATCTTTCCCCGGTGAGGGAACTCGTCTCTCGCATATCTGTGCTCGCCCCAGACTTCCCCTCCTGCCACCAGCTTGGCATAGGGGTCGAGCAGGACCCGGTTCCGGTCAAACACCAGTCCCTTCTCCGGCTCGTGCGGGCCGTCCATACAGAAGCCGTATTCCACGTCTTCAATGTCCAGATTGCATACCAGCACAGCGAAGTTGTTTCCCACCCTGAAATTCTCCTCGAGAGGGATCCTGGCAAAAGGATCCTTATCCCCCGTGTGAAAAAGCACCAGCTCACAGTAGGTGGCCGTGCCGGAATTGATGGAAAAATTGACACCGCCGTCGGTTATCGTCACGCCATATGGCAGAGCATGACCTACACGATAGTGCACGCCGTTTATTTCATGGGTTGGGAATTCATCGATCTTCATATTTTTCACCTATTTTTATATTAAGCCTGTTTATCAACTCGAATCATTATAAAGATGCTTTTTCAGGAAATCAAGGAGATTCTATGAATTTTAAGCCATTTGACTTTTTTGTCATAACAGCTCAGGCGGGTGTCCGTCACAAGAAGACAAGCAAATGCGACATTTACGAGGACGTTCTTCTCAAAAAAGGAAGGCTTTGAAGCAGATTTTTAAAAAGCTTTATTAAAGGAAAAACGCCTGACCTACCACCCTCCTCCACCCAAGCCCAATTTCTAGAGGTAAAAAATGCACCTGTGCACGCTTAACAAGCCTCAAGTTGAAATGGTCTTGTTTCCTCTGCGCGCTTTTGCCGCCAGCAGGAACAGATTCCGACGGATGGCCTCCAGCACCAGGGCGCAGAGGAAGAAGACGACCGACAGCACCAGCCCGGCAAGCAGAATGGACGCCGTGCTTTGCGCCACCGTCGGCATATGCGGCATGATAATGTCCCACATATAGGAGCGGAAATGAATGTTGTCGTGGAAAAGATACATGCCGAACGTGATCTCTGCGATATAATTGATGACCTTGCTGCATCCAATGTTGATATCCTTCATGTACAGGAACACGCCGATCGAGATAATCGGGAACAGAGCGGATGTAGAATCGGCAATATTGTCCAGCGTTGTCTGGGCCACGCCTCTTGCCATACCGATCTTGAATACGGCAAAGTAAAACGCCGTGATAAACACGATCAGAAACAGCGAGACTGCGAGGCACAGGGTCCGATTCCGGCAGATCTTCGGATTGTACTTTTTGATATACTGCGCAATGAACACCATAAAGATCATTTCGATCGCGTCGATAGGAACGACGGTCTCGAAGGCCCAGAAATGGGAAGACCATCTCCAGGGCAGCATATCGAGCACAAGAAAGAGGAGGCAGAGGATCCGGTGGTTTCTCTACGTCAGCCGGTCGATTCCTGACATGAGAGTCGACAGGAGGAGCATCAGCAGCAAAAATCCGTTCACGTACCAGTTGACTCTCGTGTAGACCGGAAGATAATCCGTAAGCTCGACCGGATTTCCGGTCAGCAGCAGGATCGTTACAAGCACAAAATTGTAATAGAAAAGCGTAAAGTACGTCGAGCGGAACTTCCGCCAGGACGGTTGACCGTCGCCGGAGGAGGCAAACCACGCTGTGATCAGCATAAAGAGCCCGACGGCCAGTTTTCCCGGCCAGCCGAAGCTTTTCAGCAGGATGATATTGTTGATCTCCGTTGCGGAGGCGCTCGCATCGATTGGGTAGCCCTTCCCCAAAATGGCATATCCATGAGCGGCCAGATGGTGAAAGACAATCAGTACCATCCCTACAATCCGCATAAGCTCATACGAGGAATTTCTCGTTTTCAGTTTATTGTTCATTCGATTCTCCCATAGATTCGGCAGAGTCTTCTCCCGGCGTGCCGTATTCCCCGTATTCGCAGCCGATATGATCGGCATCAATCGTATCAATCCGGCTCCATTCCTTGTTGTGCCGGCGATAGAGTGAGACCGTTCCGGTTCCGGTGCCTCCGTTCCAAAGGCGGTTGTGCTTCTTTTCGCCATTTTTTCCCGTGAGCTGCCCGAAAACAGGCTCGCTCTCGCCCAAGGCGGGATTACAGGTAAAAAATTCGATAAAAAAGGCACGTTCTTCCCCGGTCATGGCATCTCTTCCGGTGAAGGAATGCCACCACCAGTCGTACCCTGTCTCCGCCAGGGTCTTTTTCAGCATAAAGCCGTCTCTGGTTAAATCGGAACGGTTGCTCATTGTCTCCCCTCCGGATGGTTCTCAGCCGCCTGAAACGCTGCGTTGCACTCGCTGATTTCCTTCTCTCCACGGATATAGGCATCATAGAAATCCCAGAGATCAATGTCGCAGTCCTCCAGCGCCTCGTCCGCCGGGATCCACTTTTTCACGATCTCGATCCGCTCGGCCCGGGTAGTGTCTTTAATTAAGAATTTCATAGGCATCTCCTTGTTCCGTTCCATTTGTCTGAATGCTTATCGGTACTGAATGTTCTTTATCCTCTGAAAATTCAAAACTCAGTATTCTTTCCGAGACGGCGTTAAGAGCATTTATATATCATTCTGAATCTCTCATAAAATTATCGGAAAGAACCTTTCTTCATCACCCTGTCGATCATGACCAGCTCGTCGCTGACACAGAAGGTCTTCATTCCGGTCACGATCATATTGGAAAACACGCCGGTGGAAATGAAAAGTTCCAGTGCGACCGCCGGCAGGCCGATGCTCGCAAACAGTGTCGTGGCCACGGAAAAGGTCCCGCCCGGGACGGGCGGCACAACCAGCCCCATGAGGAAGACCATCATCAGCACTATAATGCATTCCATCATGCTGATCTGCAGGTGATAGATCTTCGCCATGCAGAGCACCCATATGGCAAGGTCTCCAATGACATCAACTTTATAAAGGATCTGCTGAATGACAATGGCAAAGTTCACGTTTTCCGCGTCTGCATGATATTTCCGAATGACCAGGCTCCAGTTTTGATCGAGGCAAGCCATGGAGGAGCCTGTCATGAAGCCGAGCATTCCGATCTTCGCGCTGTTTTTCAGGTTCACCCTCAGCGGGATTCTGCACACGAACCGGGAGATCAGCTTCGTGATCAGAATGTAAGCAAAGGAGTAGCCGATCAGGATCGCGTAGATGATCCAACAGTCTTTCAGCGCCGAGATCTCGCCGGAAAGCAGGATCTGCAGGAAGGCTACGAAAATATAGACAGGAATCAGCGAGCATACCGCCCGGATCACGGCCATAACGACCTTGTTCAGGTCGTCGATGCTTTGGGCGAGCGTTCTCGTTTCGTTTTTATAGATCAGCATGAATACGCCGAGCAAAATGGCGATGAAGCAGATCTGCAGAGCATTCTGCGTTTCAAACGGCTCAATGATATTGCCCGGAACAATGCCGATCAGCAGGTCAAAGATCTGCTTCGCGGCCGAGCCGGACGATGCGGCATTCCCGCTGATGATATTCAGAACCGCCGGCACCGTAAACCCCAGAAGAAGGATCACGAGCAGATTTTTGGCCATGATCTGGCGAAAAACGACGGCTCCGCTCTTTTTCAGCTGGCGGATATTGGTCATATGCGTGATGCCCGAAACAAGCGAGAGGAAGATCATCAGGACGCCGCAGGTCGTGATGATCGACAGGAATGCATTCCCCACCGGGGAAAGAAGATCGTTGCAAAGCGACTGCGCCGTTTCCTCCGGAGCAAAAGAAAGCAGCCATGCGGCAAGCACGGCAAGGAGGAGGGCCGAAAACGTCAGGACAATATCGCTGGGCTTTTTCCGCGGGATGCGGACGGAGACGCAATTTTCCTTGTTTGCGTGATAGCTGTAGCTATGCGTGATGCCGGCGTTTTCGATGAGAGCGCTGATATAGCTGTCCGAGTTGAGCCGGTCTTCGGTGGGATTATAGTGCTCCCCCGGGATGATAACGGAAAGCGTCTGCTTAAAAAAGGAAGCTTCCATCACGATTGCGATCTTCTGCTCCTCGCCGAGAGCGCTGCGGGTATTCAGCAGGAGTTCCTCCACAAAATACTGCAGCTGCACCATATATTTTTCCGGGATCTTCGCTTTCTCCCCCACTTCCCGGATTTCCGAGGCAATGCCATCGATCTCCTTCGCGGTGAGCGTATATTCCTTATCCAGATAGATTTTCGACATAAGCTGCCTCCTTATGCGTTAGCATCCGTTCCCTTCAGCTGAACAAGGATCGGCGTTATGCCGAGCGACGGGAGGATCTTTTCGGTCAGGTCCCGGGTCGCAAAGCGGAGCGAGCTGGTATTCTCGCAGGGATGGCAGCCGAACATTTCCTCTTTCAGCACGTCCTCATCGATGACAAGGTGCACGCGATGCTCCTTATCGTTGATGAGCCCCAGCACAGAGACGCTTCCCGGGTGAACATTGAGGAGGCGCTCCATCGCTTCCTCGTCCGCAAAGGACAGGCGGCTGATGCCCATCTGCCCGGAGAGCTCCTTCGTCTTGAACGGCTTGTCTCCGGGCATAATGAGCAGATAAAATTCCGTCTTCTGCCGGTTGCAGAGAAACAGATTCTTGCAGATGTGCACGCCTAAGATCTGGTCTACGACCGCGCAGACCTCCATGGTGGTCGCCGGCTGGTCCGGATGGTCGGTCCGGTCAAATTCAATGCCCAGCCGATCCAGGAAAGCATAAGTTCTTTTCTCGCGTTCGCTCCGCCCGGCCAAATCAGCCGGAGAGCCATGATATAGCTGCATGTTTTTTCCTTTCTTTTTTGCTTGTAAATTAAAGTGCCGGGACCGTCACGCCGTCAAACCTTCCGCGGAAGAATTCAAACATGCCCTCGTCTTCCGGCGCGTTTTCGCCGGCCCAGACCATCATGTGGAAGTAGGCCAGCTTCCGTAGCTCGGCCCATGTCTTCTCCTGCTCCTCTTCCGTCAGGCTCCCGTAATACTCCTTGTAGGTGCTGTAAAAGATCGCGGCTGCCGTCGGTGTGGAGAGATGATGGAAGCGCAGGGAGTCGCCCGGCTCATATTCGTTGAAGCCGACGTAGGCGCTGTAGAGGCCGGCCAGTTCCAGGATTACGGGGCCGACGGCCAGCGTGTCCATGTCGATGACGATGGCCTGACGGCCGTCATAGAGCATATTGTCCAGATGGATATCCCCATGGATCAGATGCTTCTCCTCCGGAAGCGCCTTCAGGAGGGCGGAAAGCTCTGCATATTCCTCCGGAGTGAGGCGGCTTCTCAGCTTCTCCGCAAGGCGCAGGCTCAGGGCCCTGGCGTCCGGCAGCTGAGCGCAGTAATTGGCCGGGACCTCGGTGTTGTTGAAGGCACGAAGCGTGCGGATAAATTCCCGGATATAGGCGTCCCGGTTGGCCGGATCCTTCCGCACATGGCTGCCCAGCGTGCCGCCCGGAAAGTTTTCCAGCACGAGGCCGTATTTGCCCTCCACGCGGACCACATCGTAGGTCACGGCGGCAGGCGCTCCCATCAGGGAGGCATACCGGGCCTTGCGCCACTCCGCGTTCACGACCTCCGGGGCAGGGTCGCGGATAAAGACCTTGACGATTTGCTCGTCGTTCAGGCGGTAAACGTTGGAAAAGAAGCCCTTTCCAACGAGCTCCGCTCCCTCGAGGCCGAGCTCTCTCATTCTGTTTCTCCTCCTTTTATCGAACGGTATAGTTCTTCAGCCCCAGATGGCGGAAGAAGAGGCGGACGAAGCGCAGGGCGCTCTCCCGGCGGTAGACTGTGGAATTATAATGGAAATCGAAGCGGACCGGCCGATCCGGGCCATGCTCGTCCAGAATCACATAGAAGAGGCAGGACTTGGCGCCGGCCCGGTAAGGAACGGCAGCGCATTCCGCTCCGTCGAGCTCCGCCGGAGCCCGGCCGCCGTACGGGATATAGTTGACCGTCAGCAGGTCGTCGGTCACGGGGCGATTATGCAGCGTGCCCGGCGAGAGGTCGGCAAAGCGCGTGCCGGCATAGAGCTTCTCGCGGACGGCCAGAGCCAGCGCCGTGTTGCTCGGGCATTCCGACACGTCCAGAGCGACGGGGATCTCCGAGATCAGCAGCCCCGCCATGGATGCCTTCTCCCGCGAGGTGCGGCCGGAGTAGATCGTGCCGACGGCGGCACACGGGTCTCCGTTGTACTCCGCCATGGCCCGCAGCGAAACGGCGATCAGCAGATTGGCCACCGAGACCTCCGGCGAGGAAAATTGCTCGCGGAACTCTGCGACCGTCATCGCGCTTTCGACAGTGACGGTTTCGGAGGCAATGCCGGGCTCGTTGAAATCAAACCGGGGATGGATCTCAAAGGTGCCGTAAAAGGCCGCCGCCTCTTCCCGGTCCGCTGTGAGAGCGGAAAGCGAGGCAAGATAGGAGTAATATCGGTCCTCTTCGCACTTCTCCCCCTTCAGCGTGCGGAGGATATCCCCCGTCACAAGATCCGCGGAAGTCTTGTCGGAAATAATATGGTGCGTGTCCAGGAAGACCGTCTCCCCCGCTTCGGTCGAATAGATCGCGCAGCGGTAGAGGGGGCCGGAAAGCAGATCAAAGGGCTTCACGAGCTCCGGCAGCAGCCGGTCGAGTTCTTCCTGCGAAAGCGCAAAAATCTCGGGAAGAGCGATAACGGAGGCATCGCTGCGCTGGAGAATGCTGCCGTCCTCCGCCCGGCGGAGAACGGTTCCGTAGGCCGGGTGGCTCTGCAGGACCCGGAAGACGGCATCTCGGATCTGCTCCGGAGCATATTTCCCCTTGGGGAAGGTGATTCGGACGGGCACATTGCCCAAGAGAATGCCGGGCGAGGCTTGCATGTAATTAAAGTAATGCTGCTGATAAGACGTCAGCGGATATTCGCCCGTGCGGCACTCCGCGTCGTCGGCCGTTTCCGCCTTCTGAAGATGCGCAAGGCGCTCGGCAAGGGTGCGGGGCGAGGAACACTCCACGAGGTCGGCCGCGGTCAGCCCGGGCGCATCAAGCGCCACCAGGAGCTCCATCAGCGTCAGAGAGTCCGCCCCCAGGTCAAAGAAGCGGTCGTCCCGCCCGATGCGGGGCAGCTTGAGAATGCCGGCCAGCGCCCGGCAGATCTTTTCCTCCATCTTCCCCTGCGGCGCCGCATAATCGGAGCGGCGATCCTTCCGCTTCGGCGGGAGCAGCCGGGCGCGGTCCGGCTTTCCGTTGATGTTGGTCGGGATGCGGCGCATCTCCACGAAGTAGGCCGGCACCATATATTCCGGCAGCTTTTTGCGGAGCGCGCGGCGGATGTCCTCCGCCTTGACGCCCCGGGAGGTCACGGTATAGGCGCAGAGATAATTCTTCCCGTTCTCCTCAAAGGCCTTGACGACGCACTCCTCAACGCCCTCCAGGGCCGTGGCCGCCGTCTCGATCTCGGCCGGCTCCACGCGCTGCCCGTTGATCTTGACCATATAGTCCTTGCGGTTGCGGTAGACCAGGTCTCCGTTTTCATTGCGGTATGCGATATCGCCGGTCAGAAAGCGGACGCGCCCGTCCGGCAAAAAGCGGAAGGCCCGGGCCGTTTCCTCGGCCCGCCCGTAGTAGCCCCGGGCAAGATAGCCGGTCACCGCGATCTCGCCGTCCTGCCCGTCCGGGACCGGGCGGCCGTCCTCGTCTACAAGCTCGGCCTCGATCCCGGGCACACATTTTCCGATAGGCGTGGCCGGATAGGGGCGGTCGATCCGGAAGGCGGAAATACAGCCCACCGCCTCCGTCAGGCCGTACATGCATACCGTCTCGTGTTCTTCGGAGAAGATCCGGCTGACGACCTGCCCTCCGGCGAAGACCCGCTTCAGTGCAGAGGTGTGACCGAAGAGGCGAAGCATGCCCGGGTTGATGACGCCGCAGGTAATGCCGTTCTCCTCGTAATATTCCTGCATGCGCCGCACGTCGCGGCGCGTTTCCTCGTCCAGCAGATGGACCTCCGCACCCACCGTAAGAGGCTGCAGCACATCCGTCACGAACATCACGAAGGAAAAGGCGGCGGAGGAAGCCGCAACGGGATGGGAGATGCCCTCATAGAAGAGCGCCGTACGCTCGACGCCGTCATTCAGGGCGCGCATGTCAAAGAGTACGCCCTTGGGCGTCCCCGTCGAGCCGGAGGTATAGATCATCGCGGCGATCTCCTCTGCGGCAGGCGTCCGGGCTTCCGAAAGCGGAGGCTCCGTCTCGATTCCCTCCAGGAAGTCCTCCCGCAGGACGAGAGGCGCTTTCGATTCCCGGACGATATAGGCGATCCGCTCCTCCGGATAGTCCGGCACAGTCGGGATCACGGCATAGCCTGCGCGCAAAATGCCCAGATAGGCAGCAACGTATTCCATCTGCCGCCCCATGCAAAGAACGATAAAGCTTCCGCGGGGCTCCCCGGTTTTTGCGAGGCGGGCGGCAATGCGGTCCGCCAGGAGGTCGAGCTCCCGGCGGGATGTACGGCGCTCTCCTCCGCGGTCGACCAGAGCCGTCTTGTCCGGCTCCTCCTGCGCAAGGCGTTTCAGCTCGCTGAGAAACATGGCATTTTCCCCTTCCTTCCGCAAAAATAAAAGAGCAGATAAGATCGCCGGTATCCGGAGCTCTTATCTGCCGATTCCGTTCGCTGTTTTATTCCGCAGGGCTGCAGAGCTCCGCGATGTAGGCCTTCATCGTGTCACACTTGCAGTTTTCAAAGAAGAGCTTTTTGAAGCCGGGGTGGTTGACTGCGCGGGTGACGAGCTTTTCATTAGCCGTAATGCCGTCCTTCGGACCCATGGCGTCGATGGCCTTGAGGGAGGCAATCAGATCGTTCATCGTGAGCTCACGCACGCAGTCCAGGATCTTTTTGTTGTTCTGCTCGGGGACGACGCGGTCCGCCGGATAACCCTTGCCGCTGCCGAAGCCGAAGAGCTTCTCGAAAACATATTCCCAGTTCAGCTCCATGCCCCAGCCGCAGCCCTTGGCAAACGGCATGGCAACGCAGTTTCCGTCATTGACCTGGGCAAAGGTGTAGGCGTCGACGGGGTCTTCCACATGGCCGCAGATGACGCCGGGGAAGCTGTTGCAGGCAAGCATGGCGCCTTCGCCCGTGCCGCAGCCGGTAATGACATAATCCGCCGCTCCGCTGTTGAGCAGGATGGCCGCCAGAATGCCGCACTGGACATAGGTCAGCGAGACCTCGTCACTCGCGGAAAACATGCCGTAATTGTCCACGGTATGCCCCATGGGCTCAACGACCTTCTTCAGCGCCGCCTCGATGGCGGCATTTTTTGCTGCCTGGCTGTTTTCGTTGATAAGAGCATTTTTCATGATATTATTCTCCTGAATTCCCTGCCGAAAAGCAGATTTTGATTCGTCTCTTAGTTTACTTCATTCCCGCCGCCGCGTCAAGGCGTTTTGCTTTAGAAGCAGACAGAGACTGTGGTTCCCTTCCCCGGTTCACTTTCCAGTCGGATGTCCGCATTGTGGATCTCCGCGATATGCTTCACGATCGCGAGGCCCAGCCCGGTACCTCCCGTCTCGCGGGATCGGCTCTTGTCCACGCGATAAAAGCGCTCGAAGACCCGTTCCTGCTGCTCTCGGGGAATGCCGATCCCGTTGTCCGAAACGGTCAGAACGGCATGCTGATTTTCAGAGGATACCTTCACCCGCACCCAGCCGCCTTCCCGGTTATAGCGGATAGAATTCTGGATCAGATTTTCCAGGAGCTCCTTCAAAAGCTCCCGGTCTCCGTTTTGGATCGTATCCGTACCGATACAGGTCAGCGTGACATTCCGCTGCTGCGCAGGAAGCCGCAGTGCCTTGCAGATATCCTCCGCAAGCTTGTAGAGATTGATGGGCTCAAACTTTCGGGGCAGTTCCGGATGATCCAGCTCCGAGAGACGGATAATATCATTGATAAGCGAGAGAAGCCGGTCGGAATTCAGCCGGATCTGCTGCGCAATATGGATCTCCTGCTCCCCCTCGACCATCCGGTTTTCGATCAGCTCCGCATAGCCCGAGATCGCGGTCAGCGGTGTCTTCAGTTCATGGGAGATATTGGCCGTAAAATCCTGCCGGCTTTTTGCCGCTTCGAGGATCTTTTCGTGCTGGCTGCGGATCTTGGCCGCGAAAGGCTCCAGCTCCCGGTAAGGGGAGCCGGTCGTGCTGTCGTCCAGATGCTCCGCCATGCTGTTGATCGGGCGGATCAGCTGTTTTGTCAGATAATGCCCGATCAGGATACAGACAGCAAAAACGAGCAGGACGACCACCAGAATGATTGGAACTGCTGTCAAAAACATATTTGTGATCGACCTTGCCTGCGTGGAGACCCGCAGGATCGTGCCGTCGCTCAGCTTCAGTGCATAATAAAACGTGTTGAAATTTAAAGTATCCGATCGCCGCACACTTTCTCCGCTCCCGGCAGACAGAGCCGATCGGATCTCCGGACGGTCAAGATGATTCGTCAGCCCGGATGCATCCGTATCGTTATCATAGAGAACCGTACCATCCGATGCGATCCACGTGATTCGAAGATTGTCCGAATCCAGCGCGGCAAGCGCATCCAGATCGATGCGCTCCGCATTTCCGCCGGCCGCGGAATACAGGCTTTGAAAAAGACCGGTCTCCGACAGAAGCCGCGAGTCGGTCTGCAGGTCATTTTTTACCCGTGTCTGAAAGAGGCTGTAATAGACAAGGGTAATTCCCACCGTCGCTGCCAGAACGGCAAGAAGCGCAATCAGCGAGAGCCGAAGATTGATCTTCTGCTTCATTGCCTGCTCTCCTGCGTTTCCGAGATCACATAGCCCACATTGCGCACGGTGCCGATCTGGCTCCCGCAATCTCCCAGCTTCTGCCGCAGCGTCTTGATATGCATATCCACGGTGCGGCTCTCCCCTTCATAGTCGGTTCCCCAGACATAAAGCATGATGGAATCGCGGGAAAGTACCACATCCTCGTTGATCATCAGATAGCGAAGCAGTTCATATTCCTTGAACGTAAGCTCGATCTGCCGCCCGTCTGCCGTGACGATATGCCGGTCATGATCCAGCGTGATCTGCCCTACGCGCAAAAGGTGCGGTGCCTCCTCCTGCGTCCTCCGAAGCAGCGCCCGGACGCGGGAAAGCAGCTCCATCACGGAAAAGGGTTTGCGGATATAGTCGTCCGCACCGTCGTCCAGCCCCTTCACCATATCGAACTCCGTTGTTTTCGCCGTCACCATGATGACCGGGATCCGGGCGGTCTTCGCGCTCTTTCGGAGCTTTCGCACGATCTCATACCCGTTTTCGTCCGGCAGCATAATGTCAAGCAGGATCAGATCCGGCAGGACCTCCTCAAGCTTTTTATAAAAATCCGATGCACACGCAAACCCCTGCACCATATAATTGCTGTTTTTCAGTGCGATCGTTTCGATCTCCCGGATGCTGGCGTCATCTTCAACAAGATAGATCAGCGCCATGCCGTCACCTCTTTTTTATTGCTTTATAGAATTTCCCGCCTTTTCCCATATCGGCCATGGATTCTCCCGAATCGTCAGCTCTGTCAATCGGACCAGCCTGTCGGCGAACGGAAACATCACGATCGTGCAGCCGATATTGAACATGCTGTGGATCACTGCGATCCCTGCTGCCGTTGCGGGATCCTGCAGAAAGGCAAACGGATGCACGGCATGGATCCCATAGAAGCAGGCCATAAACAGCATCGTGCCGATCAGATTGAAATAGAGATGGATTAGCGCTGCCCTCCGGGCGTTTTTGGAGGCTCCGATGGAGGAAAGAATTGCCGTAATGCAGGTGCCGATGTTCTGTCCCATAATAATAGGAATTGCCGTGCCGTAGGATACCGCGCCCGTCAGGCAGAGCGCCTGAAGAATGCCTACTGAGGCAGAAGAGCTTTGAATGACCGCAGTAAGTACTGCTCCCGCTGTCATGCCGAGCAGCGGATTGCTGAATGCAGTCAGCAATCCGGTAAAGGCAGTATTTTCTCTTAAGGGCGCCACGGCACTGCTCATGGTCTCCATGCCGAACATCAGAACCGCGAACCCCAGGAGAATGGTCCCGACGGTATGCTTTTTGCTTCCGTTCTTCTGTGTCATCAGAAGAACGATGCCGACAGCGGCAAGGACCGGCGAAAAAGAGCTCGGCTTCAGAAGCCGGATAAACACATTGCTGCCGGAAAGCCCTGCCAGAGACAGGATCCACGACGTGACCGTCGTCCCGATGTTGGCGCCCATGATAATGCCAACGGCCTGCGAAAGCTTCATGATGCCGGAATTGACAAACCCGACCACCATGACCGTAGTTGCCGAAGAAGACTGGATCACGGCCGTTACCAGCGTTCCAAGCAGAACTGCCGTAATGCGCCGGCTGGTCAAACTTTCCAGAAGCTTTTCCAGTCTGCTTCCGGAGAGCTGTACCAAAGCGTCTCCCATGACCTTCATGCCATAGAGAAAAAGCGCAAGCCCTCCGACCATAGTCAGCAGGTCAAAAATGTCCATATTGATACCTCTTTTCTTTTGATTCCGGAAAAAAGTATCAATACCATGTAAAATTCGAAAGCCGCCGCAGGTAAACAGCAGGTAAAATTTCTGTGTTTTACAGAGCTTTTACGAAACCGTGATTTCAGCCTTTACATACCTTCCGTAAGATGCACACAGGATATCAAGGGAGGTATATCGTATGCTCAATTCTCTGTGGAACCGGATCAGCCGAAGAAATTGGTCGGCGGAAGGAAAATTCCGCCTGTTCCGTCTTGCTTTGGAAGTGCCGGCCGGTCTGGCCGGCCTGCTGCTCTGGCTGATCGTTCGAATCTGGTGCCTTAAGACCTGGGACTGGATGGTATGCTTCGTCGGTTATCCCGTGATCCTGGCCTGGCTTGTCACCGTTCTCTTTTCCTGCCGGCGCGACTTATAGCTCAGACAGCGCGCATGCGATATTGATCGCATGGTCGGAACAGCGCTCAAGATCCGATGCCATATCGGTAAAAATGACCCCGCCTACCGGCTCGCAGACTGCTTTCATCAGCCGGTCGATGTGTGCGTTGACAATGGAAAGCTCCAGATCGTCAACCTCCTGCTCCATCCGCTCCGCCTCCGGGATCTTCGAATAGCCTTCCTCCCGGAAGATGCACAAAGAAAACTCGACCGAGCGAAGAGAGGCGTCCGCAAGAGCCTTCAGCTCTTTCATCCCGGTCTCTGAGATCACGGCCTTTCTGGTCTTGTATTGCTCCGTGAATTCCGCAATGTTCCTCCCGTGATCCGAGATCCGTTCCATATCCGACGCGACAAGGATCATCTGAGAGATCTGCTGCATCACCTTCGCGGAATAATCGCAGGAGCGCAAAGCGATCAGCCGGTCCTGAATTTTGTCCGTCAGGATATCGATGGCGTCTTCGGCATCCATGGCACGCTCGGCAAGGGTTTCATCCTGAGAGAAAAAGCTGTCGGAGGCATCCTTGAGGCATTCGTAGGCCATCTCTCCCATGCGGCTGAGCTCCAACCTGGCCTGCTGAAGGGCAACCGAAGAAGGAAGCTCGCCTTCCTGTACCATATAAACAAGCTTTCTGCTTTCCTTCTGACGGCTCTCTTCCGGCAGGATCGGGATCACTTTTTCCGAAAGTCTCACGATCGCTCCGGCAAAGGGAAGCTCCAGCAGCACCGAAAGGATCGCGAAAATCGTGTGGGTATTGGCCACCTGGTGTCCGATGCTGTCCGGTGTAAGATTCCGGATCAGGGTCAGGAAGCCTGGGAAAATCCGGATCAGCAGGATCATCAGCGCTGCGCGGATCAGATTAAAAAGCAGGTTCAGCACCGCGGTCCGCTTGCCGTTTCGGTTCGTCGTGAGGGAAGCGAGGATATTGGGCGTGACCGATCCGATAGCCGCTCCAATGACCAGATAGACGGTCATGCGATATCCGATCAGTCCCTGAACGGCAAAGGTCTGAAAGATGACGACCGAGGAAGACGAGCTCTGCAAAAGTGCGGTAAAGGCCACGCCAAACAGCACTGCGATCGCCGGATTTTCCAGCGTGGAAAGGAAGGAAATAAAGCCCGCGCTTTCAGAAAGAGGGGCAATGGCGGATTTGATCACGGAGATCCCGAAAAAAAGCATCCCGAAGCCCATAATTATGGAGCCGATATGCTTTACCGTGTTGTGCTTCAGAAATAAAAACATCAGCGCTCCGACGCAGAGGATCATCGGTGCGTATGCGCCAAGATTAAATGCTGTGATCTGCGCTGTAATGGTCGTGCCGATGTTGGCGCCCATGATAACGCCGATCGCCTGCGCCAGCGTCATCAGCCCGGAATTGACAAAGCTGATGACCATCATATCCGTGGCCGAGGAGCTTTGGATCAGTAAAGTCACCAGAATACCGACCGCAACCGCAATCAGGCGGTTCGCGGTCGCTTTTTCCAGGATGACCCGCATCTTGTCGCCTGCGGCGTTCTTAAGGCCCGTGGACATGATGCTCATGCCGTACAGAAAGAGGCCGACGCCTCCCATTAAGCTGAAAAATTCATAGATCGTCATAATGCATTTCTCCGATAAAAAGGCAGTATTTTCCAATTATCCCGGTGCATTATGACAGAAACAAGTAAAATGTAAGGGATCGTCTTTGTAAAATCTGTGTAAAGGATTATTGCGGTTATTCGAGTTCAAAGGCGCCCGTATAGAGCCGATAATAGGTTCCCTTGGCTTCGATCAGATCCTTGTGGCTGCCGCGCTCAATGATCCGGCCGTGGTCCAGCACCATGATCACATCGGACTTCTTGATCGTGGAGAGCCGGTGCGCGATCACGAATACCGTTCTCCCCTCCATCAGCTTGTCCATGCCCCGCTGGACGATGGCCTCCGTGCGGGTGTCAATGGAGGAGGTCGCCTCGTCGAGGATCATAACGGGAGGATCCGCAACCGCCGCGCGCGCGATGGCGAGCAGCTGGCGCTGGCCCTGGGAGAGATTGGCGCCGTTGCCGGTGAGCATGGTGCCGTAGCCTTCGGGGAGACGGGTCACAAAATCGTCCGCGCCGGCAAGCTTCGCCGCGGCGATGCATTCCTCGTCCGTTGCGTCCAGCCGGCCGTAGCGGATGTTGTCCATCACCGTTCCGGTAAAGAGATTCGTCTCCTGCAGGACGATGCCGAGCGAGCGGCGCAGATCGTGCTTTTTGATCTTGTTGACGTTGATGCCGTCGTAGCGGATCTTGCCGTCCGCGATGTCGTAAAAGCGGTTGATCAGGTTGGCGATCGTCGTTTTTCCGGCGCCCGTTGCGCCGACGAAGGCCACCTTCTGCCCGGGCTTGGCGTAAACAGAGATATCGTGCAGCACGTCCTTCCCTTCTTCGTAGGCAAAGTCGACGTCCAGCAGGCGGACATCGCCCTTGAGCTCGGTATAAGTAATGCTGCCGTCGGCCGTGTGGGGATGCTTCCAGGCCCAGTGCCCGGTCTTCCGGTCCGTCTCCGTGATGCTGCCGTCGGCGGCAATTTCGGCATTGACGAGCGTCACGTATCCGTCGTCCGCTTCCGGCTCTTCGTCCACAAGCGCGAAGACGCGCGCCGCGCCGGCCGCTGCCATGACGGTCGCGTTGATCTGCTGGGCCAGGGAGTTCACATTTCCGGTGAACTGCTTCGTCATATTGAGGAACGGCACCAGAACCGCGATATCAAACGTCAGCCCGGAAAGGCTGAGATTCGGCACATGCGCCGTCATCAGAATGCCGCCCACGAGTGCAAGCAGGACATAGAGGATATTGCCGATGTTCTGGATGATGGGCCCGAGCATGTTGGCATAGGCGTTGGCCTTGAAGGCGCTGTCGCAGAGCTCCTCGTTCAGCGTTTCAAAGCCGGCGTAGCTCTCCTCCTCGTGGCAGAAAACCTTGACGACCTTCATCCCGTTCATCATTTCCTGCACGTAGCCTTCCGCCGCGGCGACGGCCTTCTGCTGCTTCACGAAATGCTTCGCGGAGCCTCCGCCGAAGTAGCCCGAGACAGAGAGCATAAATACGACGCCGAGCAGCACTACAACCGTCAGCCAAACGCTGAAGTAGAGCATGATGGCAAAGTCCGTCAGCACGATCACGCACGACTGGATCACCGCCGGCAGCACCTGCGAAACGAACTGCCGCAGCGTGTCGATATCGTTGGTGTAGTGGCTCATAATGTCGCCCGTCTGGCGGGTGTCGAAAAAGCGGATCGGCAGATCCTGCATGGAGGAGAACATCATCTGCCGCATCTTGTTGAGATAGCCCTGCGTCATGTAGGCGACCATCTGCTGATAGATCGTGGAGAGGATCAGCGACACGGCATAGAGCGAGCCGAGCAGCAGCAGATACGGCAGGATCTCCGCCTTGGCGGAAGCCCAGTCTCCGCTCTCCACCCAGGTTTCAATGACGGAGAGGATATTCTGTATAAAAAGCGACGGGATCGAGGAGACGATGGCGCAGAACAGAATGCACACCAGCGTCAGCGGCGCCATCCGGGGATAGAACTGAAACAGATACTTTACGGCTCTTCCGAGGGAGCGGAAGGTCTCCCCCGTCAGGCGGGGCTTTTTCATGCGCTTATTCTTCATCGCCGTCACCTCCGTTCGTCTGCTGCTCGTAGATCTCGCGATAGATCTCGCTCGAGCGCAGCAGCTCTTCGTGCGTGCCCACCGCCGAAATGCCGCCGTTATCGAGGATCAGGATCCGATCGGCGTCCTGCACGGAAGCGACGCGCTGCGCGATAATGATCTTCGTCGTGTCCGGAATATAGGAGCGGAAGCCGGCGCGGATGAGGGCATCCGTCCGGGTGTCGACGGCGCTGGTGGAATCGTCCAGGATCAGGATCTTCGGATGCTTCAGCAGCGCGCGGGCAATGCAGAGGCGCTGCTTCTGCCCGCCGGAGACGTTGGTACCGCCCTGCTCGATGTGGGTCTGATATCCGTCCGGAAAGCTGTTGATAAACTCGGCCGCCTGGCTCAGCTCGCAGGCCTTTCGGAGCTCCTCGTCGGTCGCGTCCGGGTTGCCCCAGCGGAGATTCTCGGCGATCGTCCCCGAGAACAGCAGATTTTTCTGCAGCACAACGGAGACGGCATTGCGGAGCGTCTCGAGATCATACTTCCGCACATCGATCCCGCCGACCTTGACGCTGCCCTCGCTGACGTCGTAAAGCCGGGAGATCAGCTGGATGAGCGTCGTCTTGCTCGAGCCTGTGCCGCCCAGGATGCCGACGGTCATGCCCGAGTCAATATGGAGATCGACATTTGAAAGCGAGAATTTCTTTGCCTTTTCGGAATACTTGAAGGAGACATTCTCGAAGTCGATCGACCCGTCCGGCACCTCATATATCGGGTCTTCCGGGTTCGTCAGCGTCGGCTCCGCCACCAGGACCTCGCAGATGCGCTTCATCGATTCATTCGAGATCGTGAGGATCACGTAGACCATGGAGAGCATATTGAGGCTCATGAGGACCTGCATGGCATACGTCAGCATCGCCGAGATCTGCCCGACGTCGATGACGGTTCCGTTATAGCTGACGATGATCCGGGAGCCGACAAACAGCACAAACAGCATGTTGAAATACATGCAAAGCTGCATCAGAGGCGAATTGAGGGCGACGATGCGCTCGGCCTTCTGAAAGTCGATGAAAATACTGTCGGACGCGGCGTTCAGCTTCTGCTTCTCATGCTCCTCGCGGGAGTAGCCCTTGACCACGCGCATCCCGCGGATGTTCTCCTCAATGGACTCATTGAGCCTGTCGTACTTGCGGAAGACCCGCTGAAAGGCCGGCATGGCCTTGCGGGAGATCACATAAAGTCCGATCCCGAGCACCGGGATCACGACGACGAAGGTCAGCGCCAGCTTCCCTCCCATAATGAACGCCATGATGACCGTGAACACCAGCATCAAAGGCGAGCGCACGGCCGTCCGGATGACCATCATGTAGGCAAACTGCGTGTTCTGCACGTCCGTCGTCATGCGCGTCACAAGTGAGGCGGAAGAAAATCGGTCGATATTCTCAAAGGAGAAATTCAGCACGCGCCGGTACATGTCGGCCCGGAGATTCTTGGCAAAGCCGGCCGCGGCCTTCGCGCAGGAATAACCGCCGATCGCCCCGCACGCGAGCGAGACCAGCGCCATCAGCACGAGCAGTAGCCCGGTCCGGACGAGAGAGGCCATTTCGATGCCGGCCTTGATCTGGTTGATCAGATTGGCCGTAATAAAAGGAATCGCGACCTCGATGCCGACCTCGCCCACCATGGCGAGGAAGGTAATATACGTCGGCCGCTTGTATTCCCGGATGCTTTTTGCGAGAGTCTTGAACATGTCTTCCGCCTTTCTGTTTTTTGTTTTCCATAAATATACGCATTTTCAACGAGGCTGTCAATGAAAGAAAAAACCGGAGGGGCTCCCCCTCCGGAAATTTTCTTTTTATGCTTCGATCGGTTCCGCCGATGCCGTAATGCGGGCAAAATCGCCGCTGTAGCGGAGATAGGTGTCGAGGTCGGAGGTGTTTTTTGTCACCATGGCGTCGAAGCGCGTTTCCGCGCCGAGACCGAAGCCGAGCTCTTCCATTCCGGCGGCATGGCCGGCATAATAGGCGTCCTCGCAGCCGGGCTTGGCCCAATGCTGCGGCGTATATTCCGCAAAGCCGTGTTCCTTCAGGATCTGGGCGGCTTCCGCAAGCTCTGCCCGGCAGCCTTCCTCGTCCTTGGCGTCGTCCCCGGTGCAGCGCTGCAGGATCACATGGGCCACATCGCTGCGCCGCGCCGTTTCAAGCACGCTGCGGCGGAAGCCCCAGCGGCCGCGCGTCTTCTTTCCGTAGAGAAGCACGAAGCCCATGTCGTTTCTCGCCTGCGCACGCAGGAAGCCGTGCGCGATATACGGGAGAGATTCGCGATACTGCAAATAATCCAGGTGGATATAATCGTCCGGGTCGAGTGCGAGCATCTCCAGGTGATACATCGTCACATGGCAGCGGTTGTAGAACGGCTGATTGGCCCCGTTGATATCGGCCGGGCACACGCGCATGCTGACGGGCACATCCTCGTCGACCTTGTATTCCGAGCGGATGAGGCGCATCAGATGGTCAAAGTCATTGCCGTCAATAATCGAGGCGGTTCCTCCGCCGAGATGGATCGCTTTGACGCGGCAGTCCTGAAACTCCGGCGCATTGGCCGTGAGCTCTTTCGCCAGCGCCATCACGTAGGCGTGCAGCCTTGCCGTGTCCCGCCCCGCCATGAGGCAGCGGTCACAGAAGGAGCAGGCGCGCGAACACGACGGAATATTGATCCTCAGCAGCACCGGCCGTTCGGCCGAAATTTCATTTACGGTTTCTCCCATATCTCAAGACCTCGTTTTCAGAAAATAGCCGATTGGAAAAAGCAGAACTCCAGTTGCCCGGAGTTCTGCCGTTTATTTTAAGCGCGAAAAAGGTTTGCTGTCAAGCGAAATTATGCCTTGGCCTGTGCCATGATCTCGGCAACGGCATCCTGGATGCCCTTGACGGAGTTGGACAGCGTGCAGGACGTGACCGCGTCAACGTCGGCAGAGCCGCCGGCAGCGAGGATATCCGCAGCCATGGCATCCTTGACGGCAGCCGTCAGGAGGTCCTGGTCACCGGAGGAGGCGATCTTGACATCCGTCACAGCATCCTCGGAGAACGTCATCGTGACGGTGACGGTGCTGTAGCCGGTGTTCTGGGCGGAGGTGTAGGTGCCGGCATAGTAGATGCCGTTCGTCGTGCGCTCAGCAGCTTCTTCCGCGACGGTCTCGGTGTTCATATGCTTGTCAAGATACTCGGCGCACATATAACCGGTCGTGAAAGCGGAGCCGCAGGAGTTGCCGGCGGTCGGGGTGTGGTACTGGATGCCGTAGCGCTGGCCGCAGGAGTTGCCGACGGCATAGAGGCCGGGGATGGGAGCCTTCTCGCCGGTCAGCACGCGGTACTCACCGTCCGTGCAGACGGCAGCATGCTGGCAGAGGCCGCCAGACGGATTGCCGCCGGTGACAGCCGTTGCGAGGAAGAACGGAGCCTTCTCGATCTTGCAGTGCATGAGGGAGGAGTCTGCGCCCCAGTCGGAGTCGTAGCCGGCATCGCACATCTCGTTCCAGTGAGCGATCTCGGCGAGGAAGTTCTCCTTGGCTTCGCCTTCGTAGCCGGCGATGTCGGCGAGCTCATCAAGCGTCTCGGCGGCATAGACGGTGGAAGGATCGTTGCCGTAACGGGCAAATGCCTGAACGGAGAAGCCGTCCGGACCCGTGACATAATTGGCCATGTCGTTGCGGACCTTCTCGAGCATGTAGTCGTTGGAGCGGTCCATGACCTGGTGGTCATATGCCTGATACTCGCAGTATTCGTCCCAGTTGGCATCGGCAACGATGACCAGCTTCTGGCCGGCAGGCATCATGTCGAGATAACCAATGGAGCCGTGGCGCGTCAGCGTCTCGTTCATGAAGCGCTTGCCGTCGTTGCCGAACATCGGCCAGGTGCCGCCGAAGGCGAAGCCCGGCTTGCTGTTGATGCCGGCTGCCTGACCGGCACGCGGGCCGGCTTCCATCGTGGCACCTGCCCACATCATCATGCGGATACCGGAACCGTCACGGCCCATGGAGCCGATGTTGTTGACGTCGGTACGGTCGAGGCCATAGGACCATGCGAGGTTGCGGAGCTGGTCGCAGAGGTCAAGGCGCATATCCGGGTTGCCGCCGAAGTCGCCGGCTGCAACGATGACTGCCTTGGCATTGACCTGGAAGTAATTGCCGTCGATATCGTTGAAGATCGCGCCGGTGACCTTGCCGTCCTCATGGACGAGCGTGAGGCCCTGTGCGCCGTAGATGTACTCTGCGCCCTTCTCGACTGCCTTCTGCTGGAGGAGACGGACGGTGTACGGCCACATGTTGTTGTTGGTGTTGGTCTCGGTGCCGGTGTCACGCCACTGGGTCATGCCGACATAGTAGTAGCTGTGGTTGCAGGGGTTCTGGAAGTGCTTGTTGCCCTTGTAGTTGACGGCGTGGGCATACTTGGCGACATAGTCGGGATCCAGCTGGCCGAGCATCCAGTCGAGAGCTTCGCCGGAGCGGCAGGCATAGTCCTTGACGATCTGCTGGTTGGCATGGCCGAGAGCCTTGACCATGTACTCCACGAAGATGTCCATCGGATCGTACTCCTCGGCGCCCTTGTCGAGGAAGAAGCGGGAGTTATAAGTGGTGAGGTCGCAGGCATAGTTGTCATACTCTTCCCAGGTCTGGACTTCGCAGCAGATGACGTTGTAGCCCATCTCGGCGAGGCGCAGCGTGGCGGAGGTGCCGGCCTGGCCGGAACCGATGACGACGACGTCGCAGTCCTTCGTGTAGGAGACCTTGTCGGCCAGCTGCGGCTCATCGCCGAGCCATGCCGGCTTGTTGTTCATGAACTTGCTCTCGGGGATGCCCTGAGAATCGACCTTGCCGACCATCATGGAGCCCATGATGTCGCCGTTGCCCTTCTGGACGATGTACTCCTCCGGGGTCTCAGGGGCCTTGGCATCTGGGTTGGAGCCGCGGTTCATCTGGCAGTAGTAGGTGGCATAGAAGTCATCCCAGCTGAGGGAGGATTCGGCGGCAGCTTCGGCTGCGGGAGCCTCGTCGGCAAGAGCGGCAGAGCCAAACAGCCCGGTGGCTGCAAGGCTGAGAGCGCCGGCGGCGGAGCCCTTCAGGAAATCGCGGCGGGAAATAGAACTCATGTGATTTCTCCTTTTTTTCATAAATTTGGATGATAATAGATTAACCTACTTGAAGTTTAAATTAAAACAATATATAGTTGTTTTCAACAACGATTTTTTGTGGAAGTGGATATTATGGATTTTAAAAGCTTATCGGACTTTGTTTATATCGCGGAAAAGCGCAATCTGACCAAGGCGGCCGAGGGCCTTTTCACCTCGCAGCAGGCGCTCAGCAAATCCATCAGCCGCATGGAGGAGGAGCTCGGCGTTCCCCTCTTCACCCGAAGCCGCTCCGGCGTTGTCCTCACGGAATACGGCAAGCAGTTTCTCCCCTACGCCTCCGCCGCCCTGCAGCAGTATCATTCGATGGCAGGCACGCTGCGCGCCCTGCACACGGAGGAATCGGATCTCGTGTCCTTCGGCTACGCAACCGGTATGCTCTCGCATTTTCTGCCGCAGTTTCTGGGCGATTTCATGGCTTCACACCCGGAAGCACATTTCTCTACCAACAGTTATCAGGACGATGCCGCCCACCGACTTGGCACCATTCCCTGCAACAGCATCAGTCTGGTCTCCACCCGGCCCTTCAACGACGATTACCGTATTGAGCAAGAGTTTTATTTTCCGCTCTCTGTAATGCTCGCAAAAAAACACCCTCTCGCGAATAAGGAAGAACTTACGTGGAAAGAGCTGTCGAATTATCCGATTATCGGGCTGAATGCTGAAAACGATTGCACCGTAGTCTTCGCCCGTCTGCTGACAGAAAACGGAATCGTACCCCGATTTATTATTAACGCTTCCGAGCATGAATACTCTGACATTCTGCTTCGGAGATTTCAGGCTCTCGTCTTCTACGGAGGCCCGATCTCGGTTATTTCCTCTGATCTTAAGGTTCTGCCCTTGAACGGTCTGACTCTTAAAATGAGCTATTATCTCTGCGTAGAAAAAAATCACGTCTGCAACCCCACGGAGCTCGAATTTATCGAAGCCATCAAACAGGCGCTGCAGGAATAAGCGCGCAAAAGCCCGGAGCCGAAGCCCCGGGCTTTTTTCATCAGGATCTCCAGCCGCCGAAGGATCCGCTGCCGGAACCGGAGATCGTCCCGGTCAGCGTAACGCTCTGCGAAAAGCTTCCGCAGGAGACGGTGTAGGTCTCCCCTTCCTGCAGCAGCGGGCTGCTGAGGTTGACGGAATTATAGGCCTTTTCCGGCGTGAAGGTGAGGATCGTGCTGCCGCCGGCATCCGTCACCGTGACCGCCGTCCCCGCGCTCTGAGAGCCCACCGAGAGCAGGATCGCGCCCTGGGAGGCCGAGGTGAAGTTCTGCTCCATCTGCCCTCCGCTCGCGGCAAGCAGCGTTCCGCCGGTGATTTCGGCGGTCGAATCATAATCGAGCGCCCCGTTTCCGGTCGTCTCCGGCCCGTAGACGGCGAGCTCGCCGCCCGAAATGACGAGAGCGCCGTTGACGTCGATCCCGTCTCCCTGGGCGGAGATCGTCAGCGTACCGCCTGAGATCTCGATCCGTGCGTCTCCGGAAGACGTGAACGGGTCATAGCTCCGCATACCCGAGCCGTCCCCGCCGGCTCCGTTAAGGCCGTCGTCGGAGGCCGTGAGGGTGATGCTGCCGCCCGAAATGGTAATATAATAGGCCTCCAGGCCCTCATAGCACTCGGTGATCGTGATCGTCCCGGCCGAAACGATGAGGGTCTCATTGGCGTGGATGCCCTTGTCGCCGCTCGTGAGCTGGAAGCTGCCGCCCTGAATCATAACATCGGAATTTCCGTGAATGGAATCGTTGGCAGAATCGATGGTGATGCTGCCGCCCGAAAAAACGATCGTGCCGTCGGCTTTGATGCCCTTGGCGCTGGTCTCTTCCGTCTCATCCGAAGCATCCGTGTCTTCTTCCCAGGGCATTCTCATTCCGCCGTCCGGCTGCTGCATTCCTTGTGGCTGCTGCATATCCTGCGGCTGCTCCATTCCTTGCGGCTGCTGCATATCCTGCGGCTGCTCCATATTCTGCATTCCCTGCGGACCGTTCTGCATCTCGCGGCCACCGCCGCCGCGGCCGAAGCCGCCATTGCCCCGGCCTCCGGCGCCCCAGCCGGTTTCAAAGCCTTCGGATTTAGAGACGGCGTTCGCAATGCCGCCCCCGGCCGTAATGTGGAATTCGCCTCCGTTCACGGTCACGCTCCCGGATGCCGAGAGGCCGTCATCTCCCGCCGCAATCGTAAAGCTGCCGCCCTCGAAATAGAGATACCCCTTGTCGGCATCCGAATGCTCGGCATGAATGCCGTCCGTTCCGCTTACGATGTTGAAGCTGCCGCCGGCAAAGCGGATGCTGTTTTTGGCGGAGATGCCGTGTTTGGCGGAAGTGATGGAGTAACTGCCGGAAATGAACTTCAGGGTTCCCTTTCCGCCGATCCCGTTTCCGCTCTCGCTGCTGACGCATAGACTGCCGCTTCCGTTAAAGGCGGCATTGCACTTGAACCATACGGCAGGAACGCCGTCTCCGTCCTCGTCGGTCCCGGTAACCGCGATCGTGCTCTCGCCCTCCAGCGTGACGAAGACCTTGTCCGCCTCCTCCGCATAGAGCGCAGGCGCGCCGGAGTTTTGGATGGAGGCGCCGCGCAGAACGAGCTGCACCTTCGCGTCCTCCGGCGCCGAGATGAGCACCTGCCCGGTCATGCTGCCGGTGAGGACATAGGTTCCCGCCTCGGTGATCTCAACGGTTCCGTCCGCCAGAGGAAGCAGCGTTTCGTTTTCATAAGAGGGATCCCGATCGCGTGCGGTAAACATGCTCTCCGTCTCTTCCTCCGCAAAAGCGGAGGCATTCAGCAGAGCGCAGAATACCAGGATCCAAGCAAGCCATTTCTTCATGTTCCGGTTCTTCTCCTTACAGCTTACAGCTCCGATTCGCTCCCGCGGACGGCGCACATGATCTCAAGATTGCCGTTCCGGCAGCGGAGCGCGTCGATCATTTCCTTTTCCTTCGCCGGATCCTTTAGGACAATGTCGAAACTCAGGCGCATAAGGCTGCCGAGATTCATGGTCTTCACCTTTTCGGCGCGGTATTCGGCGGTATACTGCTTCAGAATATCGTCAAACATCCCGTAATACTGCAGATCCTCTGGCACCGTGATGCTGAGCAGCTTATGCGGGGTCTCCTTGGCGCCGAAAGCAAAGCGGTTATAGAGGAAGCTCAGCAGGCAGACGATCGCCGTGAATGCCGCGGCCAGCAGCGGATACCCCGCCGCGCAGGCAAGGCCGATCGTCATGGATTCAAAGAGCGCGATAATCTCCTGTGCCTTCCCGGGCATAGAACGAAAACGGACCAGCGAGAAGGCCCCCGCCACGGCGATCCCGGTTCCGATGCTTCCATTTACCATCATGATAACGGTGCAGGTGGACACCGGCAGCATCGCAAGCGTAATGATAAAGCCGCGGCTGGAGCGGGACACCTTATATTCCGTTGCCGCCAGCACAAGGCCCAGCAGCACCGACGCAAGCGCGCCGACAAGATAACCTTCCAGATTCACGATCGATTCCATTCTAGAGTTCCTCCTCTGTTTCCGAGATGTGAGCTTTGTTTGCGAGAAGCTGATACGCGCGGCCATATTTGGAAAAGGAGACCTGCCGCACCTGCCCGGCGCTGAGCGCCCCGGCGAGCCACATCGGCATTGCCCGGCTTGCCTTGATCTCGAGCAGAGACTGCCCGGGAGCAAGGATCTGCGTTCCCTCCGTTGGGTCTGTCAGGGAGAGCATTTCCGTCCGAAAGCGGATGTTCCGGTCAAAAGTGAGCCGGAGGTCGCGGCTCTCTTTGTCGAACCACGCCGTCCGGTCATAGCAGAGGACGACCTTCGGCTCCAGATCGCCGTAAAACCGGCGAAATGCTTCGATCTCGCGTCCGATCTGGCTGTCGTCGTCCAGCTTTTCTCCGTTCGCAAGGCGCCGTTCCGTTTCTTTCGCGTCCACGAGGATCCGGCGCTTGTAAACGACCCCCATGGCTTTCTTTTTCAGTTCCAGAAAAACGTCCGTCCCGTCCTCTACCTGCCCGTAGCTCCGAAGGCGGAGCTTTTCCTTATATTCGGGCCGTTCCAGCGAGCGGCGGATCAGCCGGAAGTCGGGCGTATCATAATAAATATTGCAGATCGTGCTCTCTCCGTGCTCATCCGGCACGAGATGCGGCTCCATCGCCGCTTCCAGCGCCGCTCTCTGCTCCGCAGAGACGAGATACTTCAGCTCATGCCGCTGAAAAACATCCGCCATATCCGCCCCTCCTTCGTTTCTGTTTGTGAAAGGATTATATCGAATAGATCTGAAAATTAATTGAAAAGAATGTGAACTTTTCATTTATTTTCAGCAAACAAAAAATGAACGCGCCGCAAGGGCGCGTTCAAAGCGGTTTTATAAGGGCAACATTAATAGATCAGATCCACAAGGAACGTCGTGAAGAACGGGACATAGGTAAAGAGGAGCAGATCCACGATCAGAAGCGCATAGAACGGAACCGCTTCCTTGATAAAGGCGCCTGTCTTGCACTTGGTCACACCGCAGGTGACGAACATCAGAGTGCCCATCGGAGGAGAAAGCGCACCGATGGCATTGTTGAAGATATACATCATAGCGAAGTGAATGTCATTGATGCCATAGCTGCGGGCAATGGGGGCAAGCAGCGGAACGAGAATGATCATAGAAGCGTTGCCCTCGATGAACATACCGACGAGGATCAGGAAGATATTCACCACAAAGAGGAAGACATACTTGTTGTGGATGACCGTCATGATGTACTCGGTCAGCATCTGAGGAATGCGCTCGCGCGTCAGGATCCAGGAATAGACGCAGGCCGCCGCCACGATGAACATGATGGAGGCCGTCGTGCACATAGTCTCGCGAAGCCCCTTGAGCAGATCCTTCAGCTTCATCTCACGATAGACAATGCCGAGGATAATGGCATAAACAATGGCGATAGAGCCGGCTTCCGTTGCCGTAAAGATCCCGACGCGGATACCACCTATAATAATAATCGGCAGGCAGAGCGGAAGGATCGCCGGCTTGAAGGAGGTCATGAATTCCTGCCCGGTGAGTTTGTTCGTGCGCATCGGCTTGTAGCCGCGCTTCTTTGCAACGAAGTGGACCAGCACCATCATCGAAATGCAGAGGAATCCGCCGACGCCGAAGCCGGAAACGAACATCTTGCCGATCGACACATCGGCAATGCATCCGTAAAGAATCATGGCAATTCCGGGAGGAATCAGCGGAGTGATCATTGCGGAGGCCGCCGTGACAACGGAAGAGAACTCGCGGGAATAACCGTGGCGCTCCATTTCCGGAACGAGCATCTTGGCTTCCATCGCGGCATCCGCCAGGTTGGAGCCGGAAAGACCGCCCATAAGAGTGGAGAGCAGAACATTGACCTGAGCAAGCCCGCCGATCATCCGTCCGGTGACGGCGGCGCAGAAGTCCATAATGCGGCGGGTAACGCCCGTATAGTTCATAAACACGCCGGCGCAGACAAAGAATGGGATCGCCATCAGGTTGATGCTCTCGGTTCCGGTGATCGCCTTTTGCGCAAAGATGATCATATTGATATCCGGATTCAGCACGAAGTAAACGACCGAACCGCCAAGAACCGAAATAAACACCGGAACCTTCAGGAAAAGGAGCACCAGCATGACAATGGCAGAAGCAATCAAAATCTGATTCATTCTTCAATTGCCTCCTTTGCTTCCGATTTTACGCCCGTAAAGAGCGAATAAAAATAGCTGATCAGCATATCAACGAGCATGACAGGGGCAATGGAATAGATAAAGCGATACGGGATCTTCAGCATGGAGGTCGCTCTGCCGCTCTTAACGAAAATGCCGATGTATCCAAGGCTCTCTTTGAAGAAGAAGCCAAGGACAAAAACAACAATAACGGAGATCAGAACCTCGACCGCCTTCTGCGCCTTTGCCGGGAACTTGTCAACGACCATTTCGATCGCCACATGGTTTCCGTAGCGGAACGCAGGGCCGCCGGCGCAGAAAACGATCCACACCATGCAGGCAAGCTGGACCTCCTCCAGCCAGGTAAACGGATCATTGAACACACGGCGCCAGATGACGCCGAGTACGGTCAGAATAATCAGGGCGATCAAAGCGACCGTCCCGATGGCAATATCTGCCGTGAAGATCACATTCAGGAGAGTTTTTCCGAATTTTTTCATCTCGGGATTTCCCTTTCTGAGAAAATCTGAAAACAGCGGGCGGTATTGCCCACCCGCTGTCATCGCATTTAGGAGTGCTTTCGATTCGAGGAAAATCGGCAATTACTTGCCCATTGCCTCGCAGACCGTCTCATACAGGCCTTCGGACCAGCCGAACTGATCGCCCATTTCGTAGAAGGCAGCTGCCTTCTCGCGGAAGCCTGCCAGAACCTCTTCGGACGGATCAACAACCGTGACACCCTCGTCAATCATCTTCTGGAGATAATCGGCTTCGGAAGCGGCCTGAACTTCGTTGTTGTAAACGCCGGCTTCGGTACCGGTCTCGATGAGGAGCTGCTGCTGCTCTTCCGTGAGGGACTCAAACCAGTCATTGGAGCAGACCCACGTGGTGAAGTTGAGGACGTGGCCATCGAGGATGAGGTACTTGGCAACTTCGTGGAGCTTGCGGCCATAGAGCGTGGAGAGCGGGTTCTCTGCGCCATCGATGGTCTTCGCCTGCAGTGCGCTGTAGACATCGCCAAGAGCCATGCCGGTGGCGGCTGCGCCAAGGACGTCAAAGCCGAGGGTCTGGATCTGGTTGGTCGGTACGCGGATCTTCATGCCTTTGAGGTCGTCAACGGTGTTGACCGGGTCGACCGTGAGGGTGTGGCGTGCGCCATAAGCCCAGTTGGAAGCAAGGATCTTGAGGCCCTTGTCGGCGAGCTTTTCACACTGCTCGGCATACCAGTCAGACTCGGTGAGAGCCCATGCCTGATCCCAGTCGTCGAAAAGGAACGGTCCAAAAACGATGCCGAAATCGGGCACGCCGTAATCGGCATAGAAGGCACCGTCCGCCAACGTGCAGACGTTGTCGCCGAGGAGCATGGAGTCGATGATGTCAGACTTTGCGCCAAGCTGAGAGTCCGGATAGAGGATGATTTCCATCGTGCCGTTGGACTTCTCCGCAAGGAGTTCAGCCCACTTGGTGAGGCCCTGGCCGACCGGCTCGGTGATGGAGTTTTCAAAGCCGATGCGAAGGGTTACTTCTGCGTCTGCGGATGCGGAAACGGCCGCAAAGGCAAACAGCATGGACATTGCGAGGACGAGAGCGAGGATCTTTTTCATGTTGATTTCCTTTCTTTTTTCTTTATTTTGAATCACCTTCCGGTGAAATTCAACAGAACCTTGAGCATCTTGCCGGCATTCGCGTTGAAGTCGGCAAAGGCCTGCGGGGCATCCTCCCAGTAATACTCATTCGTGATTGCCTTTTCGATCGGCAGCTTGCCGGACTTTACGAGCTCGAGAACGTCAATAAAGTCCTGATCCACCGCATTGCGGGCGCCGAGAATGGAGATCTCATGCTTCTGGATGACGGAGTAACCAAAATCATTCAGATTGTCCTTGGAGTATCCGGAAAGACCCATCCTGCCGCCGAAGGCAAGAGCATCCACGCAGTTTTTAAACGTGCTCGGGAAGCCCGCCGCATCGATGGTCACATCAAATCCGTTGCCGCCCGTAAGCGCATTGACGCCCTCCATAAAGGCTTCGGGAGAGCTGTTCAGGATCGTATGCGGGAGGTCGAACATCTTCTGCGCATAGTCGAGCTTATCCTGTGCAATGTCGCAGATGGTCACATCGCCGCCGAGAGCACGCGCTGCAAGAGCCGCAAAAACGCCAATCGTTCCTGTACCGACGATCAGCACGGTATCTCCGGGCTTGACATTCGTGCGTTTCACGAGATGGTAGCTGATGACAAAAGGCTCTACAATGGAAAGTGTTCTCGCCGGCAGGCCCTCTCCATAGAAGAGGCGGGATACCGGAACCGTTACATATTCGGAGAAAGCACCCCAGCGCTGAACTCCCATCGTCTTGTTGTCCATACAGGCATTGACCAGGCCATGCGTGCAGGAATAGCAGGTGCCGCAATTGAAATAGGGGTTGCAGATAACGATATCGCCCTTTTTAAGGCCTTTGTCATTCTCATCGATCTCAAGGATCTCAGCTGAGAACTCATGTCCCGGAAGGCAGGGATAATTCGTATAGGCTGCCGTGCCGCGATAGGAATTCAGATCCGTTCCGCACAGACCGCCATATAGCGGACGGAGCAAAGCCTCGCCGGGCATGCGGATCGGATCGGGCACTTCCGTAATCGTTACTTTCCCGGGCTCGGGAAGAATGATTGCCTTCATGTTTACTCCTCCTGATTCTTGGATAAAGGATTTTCAGTGCGGATTTATAATAAACCAGTTCTCATTCAGGAGCAAGAAAAACGTAAGAAAAAATTTACAATTTGTGCATTTTCAACATTTTTTGCTCGCCATTTTTGTTTAAGTTGCACAAGCAATTATTTTTTATTCATTCTCTATCAATTTTCTTAATGGAATTGTCCTTACCTCTTATCCGCGTCCAGCCTCTTCAGCACGATCATCGTGAGGATGGCGAAGATCATTGCGAAGAGCACGAGGGCGACCCAGCAGGTGCCGATGTTCTGGACGGTCGTCGCATAGTCGGCAGTGTAGTTCATCTCCCCTGCCATCTGACAGATCTTTTCCTTGTCCATGCTCTCAAGAAGGATCTGGATCGGGTGCATGCCGAGATATTTGAAATCCTTCCAGGCGCTGAGCTGGCTCCAGACGGAGGACATCGGGAGGGAATTATAATTCGCGATCCCGGCCACGGCGCGCACGCCCCATTTGACGAGCGACAGATCCGTCAGCTTTGCCAGTATGCCGCCCGGGCGGAAGACCGTGTTGGAAAACACGAGCTCAAAGATCAGCATAAAGGGCATCACGGTCATAGACGCCGTCGTCGACCGCACGGCGGCAGAAACGAAGAGCGAGGTCATGTCGGCCGCGTAGGTCAGAAGGAAGAGCGTGAGCCCCAGACAGAGCAGATAGGCGGTCTTCGAGGTCCACTCCGCCTCAAGCTTCATTTTGAACAGCGCGCATACGCCAAGCGTTACGGCCACCTGACACAGGCAGATGAACGCCTGATAGATCATCTGCGCCGTGACATAGGAGAAGATGTGCATCCCGTTGCGGTGCTCCCGCTTGATCACGTCCCTCTCCCGGCAGACGGACTGGATGGAATTGAAAAAGCCGTTCCAGATGCAGATGCAGGAAAGGGCCAGAGCGCCCTTCAGCGTTCCTTCCATATCGACGGACATCTTGTCCGCGACCACGATCGAGGTCACGGCCGCGACAAGCGCCGCCATGGGGATCACTTTCCAGTCGTTCATGAAGAGGAACATGCGGAAAAATTTTTTCAGGTATAGGGGGATCTGCGCGCGCCTTCCCCGGTAACGGACGGCCTCGCCCTCAGCATTTCGGCTCATTGCTCATTCCTCCAAACCTCTCAATAAATTCGTCTGCCCTGCCTTCGCCGCCTTCTTCGGTGCGGTTGATGGCCTTGACGATCTCTTCCATGCTGTTCTTGCCGAAGAATTTCTTTGCTTCCTCCACGGGCCCGAAGAAGACCATCCGGCCAACGTGGTTTTTATCCTTCGCGAGGACGAGCACATCGTCAAAGCATTCCAGCACGCGGTCCGGCGAATGCGTGATGACAAGGACGATCTTCCCCTGACGGGAGATATCATGCAGACGGTGCATCAGGTCGCGGGCAAGAATGCCGTCGAGCCCGGAGTCCGGCTCATCGAGCACATAGAGGCTCGGATCCGAGATCAGCTCGGAGGCAATGGAAATGCGCTTCTTCTGCCCGCCGGACTGCTTGCCGACGAAATTGTCCCGCACTGGGGCGAGGCCCAGCTCGTCGATGACCGCGTCCACGCGCTGCCTCCGTTCCTCGCGCCTGACGCTCGCCGGCATGCGGAGATAGGCGGCATCTTCAAGCGTATGCTGGACCGTGTCGCAATAGCGCATCAGCTCCTGCTGGGGCACGAAGCCGATCTCATATTTCATTTTCCCGAATTCCTTGTAGACATCGTGCCCGTCGAGCACGATGGTGGCGTCCGCCTTCTCGTAGCCCGTGACGGCGTTAATGAACGTCGTCTTGCCGGCGCCGGAGCCGCCCAGCAGGAGCACCATGTGCCCCGGCAGAATATTCAGATGGATATCGCGCAGCAGATAGCGCCGTCTCAGCCGGGAGCCGACGGTGCGGGCGCGGATATTGATCGTAAGGCCCTGCTCCAGTGCGTCCACGTCTGCCCCGGAATGCAGGGCATACCGCTCGGAGTACTTGTATTCCGGCAGGAATTTGGGGGAAAGCCCCCAGTAGATCGCCGTCGGTCCTTCCAGAAAGACCCAGGCCCAGACCCAGCGCTTTCTCCGGGAGAACATCCGGCAGAGCCCGAAATAGACCCGCACGGCATACACGATCTGAACCATGTTGAGGATCGACAGGAGGACGTAAAGCATCTTCTCCAAATTCTCGCCAAAGCCTTGTCCCTCCTTCAGGGAGACAATGGCGCTCGCAAAATAAAATACGAACTCCAAAAGGATCGCAGCCACGGAGGCAAAGAGCCAGATGGCGCCGTCGTCGCGCATGTCGGCGCATTCCGCCAGCTTATAATTCCGGACCCCGGGGATGAACGCCCAGATCCTCCGGATCCCGCATTTGCGGAAGAGGAAGAACAGCCCGGCAATATAGAGGACATCCGAAAGCAGCCCGATCAGGGACAGACCGATCGTGACCTGCCCGCCGGAGGCAGACGTCTGAACAAGACCAAACATAATCGCGCTCCATTTTATATCAGAATAAGATTCCCGGGCAGAGGGCCCCGAGGCCCGTTGTCCGGGAATTCAGGTTCAAGCCGGAGAGATCAGGAATTTTCCGTCTCGATCGGCTCGATCGTCTGCGCCGTCTCCGGCTTGACGAATTTATGCTCCATCTTGTCGAACGTAGACTCGATGGCGCCCTTCGGGCAGGCTTTTTTGCACTTGCCGCAGCGGATACACTCCGGAGAGTTCGGCGTCTCATAGACCTTGATGTCCATGCCGCAGACCTTCTGGCACATGCCGCACTGCACGCACTTGTCGTGGTTGACCTCGTAACGGTAGATGGAGATCGGATTGGCCAGCGAATAGAGCGCACCCAGCGGGCAGATATACTTGCAGAATGGCCGGTAAGCCTTGATGCTGAGGACGACGATCAGCACGAGGATCGACATCTTCAGATAGAACCTCCAGCCGATGGCCGCGCGCACAGCCCCGTTCGCGATTGAGAGCGGAATACCGCCAAGGAGCGTGCCGTCCGGGCAGATATACTCGCAGAACCACGGCGCTCCGGCCCCCGTGCTCCCGGTAACGAGCATCGGAAGCAGAATGACGAAGACCAGAAGGATCACGTATTTGAGATACTTCAGCACGCGGTGCCCCGGGAGGTTCTTGATCTTCTTGAACAGCGGGATCTTATGCAGCAGATCCTGAATAAAGCCGAACGGGCAGAACCAGCCGCAGATCGCTCTTCCGAAGAAGCAGCCGATGGCGCCGATATAGCCCAGCACATAGAGCGAAAACTTGTAGCCCTTTGCGCCCAGCACGGCCTGCAGAGAGCCGATCGGGCAGGCAAAGACGGCACCCGGGCAGGAATAGCAGTTGAGCCCCGGGAGGCAGATCTTCTTGGCCGTGCCGGTGTAGATCTTTCCGTTGACCCAGCCGTTCAGATAACCGTTGGAAAAGGCAAAGCAGATCGCCTGGAAGATCGTGCGGAAGCGGTTGTGTTTTTTTAGATTCACGGCTCAGCCTCCGATCCCGATGCACTCAAGGCAGATATTGGTCGCCTTTTTGAAGACGACGCCCACCTCCGGAGAAAGGCTGCCCGCGATAAGCATGACGGCAAACAGGGCAAACAGCACAATGCCGATCGTCTGATTTTTCTTCATGGTTTCCTCCCTCTCCCTCTTATGCGTTCACAAACTGGTTGAAGTAATCCTGCCAGCCGCTCTTGCTCCGGGCTCCGGCCACAAAATCGAGGACGTTCCCTTCCGCATCCAGCACCCAGGTGCCGGGGAAGGAATCGTTCAGATACGGCAGTACCTCGTTCGTGAACGCCTCGTCCGCGCAGAGCGCCGGCATCGTAGCTCCGGTGGAGGCATAGTTGTCAATGCCGTCCTCCACGTCCTCGGGGAACTCGAAGGCCGTGCCGTCCATCGTAATCAGCAGGAGGCCCTTGTCCTTGTATTCCGCGGCGAGCTCCGAGAGCATCGGCATCTCGTTCATGCAGGAGACGCAGTAAGGCTCCCAGACGTTCAGGACGATCACCTCGTAGCCCTGAAAATCGGCCGTGGAGAAGGTTCCCCCGTCGAGCGTATCCACGGTGAAATCATTAAAATAGGTCAGGTTGCGGTAGGTGCTGCCGGCGATCGTCCGGTTCGTGCTGTTCCCCTTGCGGATCTCCGACACGTTGACCCAGACCAGGAGAACGACCATCAGCAGCAGGAGGATCCCTGCTGCTGATCTCTTTATAATTTTCCAGTTTTTAGCCGTTATCATGGGGCTCAGGCAAGCTCTTTGCCGAAAGCGGCGGAATAATACTGCTGCAGAATGGCGACCCAGTCTTCATAGCTTCTGCTGCCGGTGATCTGAGCATAGTCCGAATCCGGATACATGGCCTCCACAGCCTCGTCAAGAGTTGCCTCGAGTTCCTCCTGCGAAAGGGCTGCGATCTCCTTCGCCGCCTCATAATAATCGGCCTCATCGGGATCCTCGCTGTCCTTCATGGCATCGAGAGCGCCGCTGTTGTATTCGTCCGTCATCTCCTGGAACAGTTCCATATAGGATGCCTTGACCTCGGCGCGGGTCTCAGCCATCGTATTGCTGTCTGCCGGAACGATGATCTTGCCCTCGCTGTCAACAAAGACCGTGGTCGGGCGGGAGTACGTGTCGATCTCGAAGAGCTCTTCCGTATAGCGGACGATCGGATAAGAGGTGCCGTTTTCTTCCATCAGCGCAACGACCTCGTCGTAATCGGAGGTCTTCCCGCCGAAATCTTCAAACTCGTCCAGCACGACAACGCCGACGATGCCGAAGCCCTGATCCTGATAAGCTTCATAAAGCTTCTCGAGGTCGCCGAGCTCAGACTTGCAGGGGCCGCACCAGGACTCCCAAAGGTTCACCATCGTGATCTCGTTCTGCGCAAAGAGGTCCGCGCTCGTGACTTCGTTGCCGTTGATGTCCGTCGTCGTGAAAGAGAGAACATAGCCGGTGTCGGCAGCTTCGGCAGCCGTTGCCTTGTCCGCGGCGGCGTCCTTCTCGCTCCCGGCGACCTTGGAGGCGGCCTCGGATGTGACCGTGATGGTCATGGTGGAAGGAGTGGCTTCCGTTTCATAGGATGCGTTCTTGTCGAAGGTATAGCCCGGGCACTTGATGAGATGCACTTCGTAAACGCCGGCTGCGCCGTCAAAAGCGGCAACGCCGTTCTCATCCGTCATGAGCATCTTGCACTGCTCGTCCGAGCAGACCTGCAGGCGGGCGCCGGCAACGCCGTTCCCGTTTTCATCGTTTATATGGAACACATACAGGTCCGCTGCCAGTGCGGGAACCGCCGTGCTGACGAGGACAGACAGGGCGAGCACCAGCATGAGGAAGATCTTGAGATTCTTTTTCATGGGTCGATTCTCCTTTTAATAAAATTACAGTTTATTTTATACCAATCCGGATCAAATAGCAAGAAAATCTACAGCCGGATCTTCTCCCATTTCCCCTGCCGGTAGCGGGAGGTGTAGAGAATGCTGCGGACGATCCAGTCGCAGACCCAGGCGAGCCAGACACCCCAGAGGCCAAGATGAAAGACGCGCGTCAGAATCAAAGCGCCGCCGACGCGGAAGATCCACATCGATCCGATGGAGATCCACATCGGCACCTTCACGTCCCCTGCCGCCTTGAGCGTATACATCAGCATAAAGGAGGGCGGCCAGAGGATCACCTTGACTACGGCGAGAAACGCCATCACTTCGAACACCATGTCCGTCGCCTCCGGCGTCAGCGCGGTCAGCGAGCAGAGCGGGCGCGTGATTGCGAGGCAGAGAAGCCCCGTCAGCAGGCAGCAGATGCGGGCGAGATCCATGAAGTAATCCGTAAATCTCCGCGCAAGATCCGGCCTCCCCGCCCCGATATACTGCCCCGCGACCGTCAGCAGCGCAACGCGGACGGCCATGGAGGGCCGGCTGCTGAGCGTCTCGAACTGCGTCAGCATGGACTGCGCCGCAATGACGGACGTTCCGAGCGTGACGACGATGGCCTGCATGAGGACCTTGCCGAGCTGGAACATGCCGTTTTCCAAAGCCGTCGGCAGCCCGATCTTCACGATGCGGAGCGTCTCTCTCCGGGAAAGCCGCACCCCGCTGATACCCTGCAGCGAGATGTCCGAGCCGGGCCTTGCCTGCAGGATCAGGAGCGCGGCACAGCTGAAGACGCGGGAGAAGAGCGTAGACCACGCAGCCCCCTCCGCCCCCATGTGAAAGCCGAAGATGAGGATGGCATTGCCGATAATATTGAGCACATTCCCCACTCCAATGACGGCGACGGGCAGCTTCGGCTCGCCGCAGGCCCGGTAGAGCGCCGCCCCCGCGGTATAAAGCGCAAGGAAAGGACAGGAGAGGAGCGTGATGCGGAAGTAGATCAGCGCTTCGGCAAATACGTCCGCCTCCATCGAGGCATAGAGGAGTTTCAGCAGAGGCGAGGCAAAGGCCGCGCACAAAGCCGTGACCGCCACGGCCACGACCGGCACGAGCGTCATCAGCTGCCGCACCACGCAGCGCACGGCATCCCGGTCCCGCCGGCCGACATACTGCGCGCAGAGCACGCCTCCGCCCACGCTGAAGGACTCAAACACAAACAGGATCAGCGAGTTCACCTGGTCCACACAGGTGACGCCTGAGATCGACGCCTCGCCGACCGCCGAGACCATCAGCGTATCGGCAACGCCCATAAGCGCCGTCAGCGTCTGCTCGATCATAAGAGGGAAAATCAGCTTCCACAGCCCCCGGCGGGAAAAGAGCACCGGTTCTGTGGAGAAAAGATCCTCCGATCTTCTCTTGAATTGGATCATCGTCCGGCCTTAACGTTCCAAGCGCTCTCAGCCGGCGAGGAATTCCAGGATGCGGTTCCGATAGTCGGGGGCCTCGTCATAGACGGCGTGGCCGTATTCGTCCCCGTAGATATAGCATTCGCTGCCGGGGATCGCCTCATTCAGCTCGCGGGAGGCCTCGGCCGTCATGACCTTGTCCCCTTCGCAGCCGAGAATGAGCGTACGGCACTGAAGCTCGCCCAGGCGGTCCAGAACGTCAAACTCATGCATGTTTTCCGCCAGAAGGACAAAGCGCGCGAGCTCCTCGTCCGTGATGCTCTCGCCGCCGGCAAGCAGCACGTCGCGGTACTGCTTCAGCGTCTCGGCGCCGTAGAGGGAATCCGCGAAGTCGGCGTTCAGGTCATAGCCGCGGCCTTCCTCCGCAAGCTTCACCCAGCGCTGCTCGGCGGCGTCGAGCGTTTCGTTGTGCCGGGGGCAGGTGGAGGCGAGGATCAGCTCGTCCACCAGCTCGGGGGCGTCAAGCGCGATCGTCTCCGCGATCATGCCCCCCTGCGAGGCGCCGAACACGGCGGCATGCGCAATTCCCAGCTCCCGCATGACGGCCGCCGTATCGGCAGCCATGTCCTCGACGGTGTAATGCTCCGGCACGTTGGTCCTGCGGTCAAAGAGATAGACCGTATAGTCCTCCGCAAAGGCAGCATAGGCCTGCGCGACGGCCTCTCCGGAGGGCGTCACGGCGTGGATCGAGAGCCCGGGAAGAATGACAAAGACGCGCTCCCCCGTTCCGAACTTGCAGTAATCCATGCTGACCTCGCCGACCTCAACCGTCCCGATGGTCACTTCCGGCGCCGAAGGCTCGGCCGCAGCGGCCGCCATCGGGCAGGCTGCCGAAAAAGCCACTGTGGCTCCGAGGAGCACCAGGCTCAGATATTTCCGAAATTTCATGTCGATTTCCTTTCTGTTCTCAGTTCTCTCGCACCGCATGCATGCGGCGTTTGTTCTCATACATTTCCTGATCGGCTTCTCTTTCCCAGCTCTCGACCGAGCGCACCGCCCCGTTTTCATCCGTCAGCAGGCTGCAGCCGGAAGCGAAGGAAAGCGCAGAGCGGAGGCTCGCGCCGATCTCCGCAGCGCGGTCCGCCAGCATGCTCTGATAGACCGGAAAACGGAACCTCGGCTCCGGCAGAAGGACGATGAATTCGTCTCCTCCGATCCGGCTGACGAAGCCCTCTTCCGCAAAGGTCTCGCGCAGACACTGCGCCGCCTTGATCAGAAGCTCGTCGCCGGAAGCATGGCCGAAGCTGTCATTGACCTTTTTGAGCCCGTTGACATCAAGCATGATCAGCATGGCTTTCGGATGCTTTTCCGCCTCGGCATGCAGGCGCTCCAGCTCCTCTTCATAGGCGCGCCGGTTGGGCAGCTCCGTAAGCGTGTCCTTGATGGAAAGCTCCCGGAAAAGCTCCATGCGGATCTCCGTTTGCCGCTGCCGGCCCTGCGTCTCCCAGAAGTTCCGCAGGATCATATAAAGGTTGAGCGAATAGAACGCGATCAGCCCCAAAAGGAGCACGACCCGGTAAAGCCGGCTGCCCTGCAGCCAGTAGGCCAGCATCGACAGCAGGACAAAAATACCGAACAGCAGGAATGCGTAGAAGTACCACTTCTCCCAATATTCCCGGCTCTTCTTCATTCTGCGCCGCAGCAGCGGCAGGCAGACGGCAATGGACGCGAAAATGATAGCATGCGTCACAAACACGCCGTTCTGCAGAGGAAGGATCCCGAACGCCGAGAGCAGCGTCTCCAGGGCGAGGTTGATCTCGGCGGCATAAAGCAGAAGGCGAACAGGCCGTGCATGATCCGTCATGTAAAGCGTCAGCCAGAGCACCGAGACGGGCATCGCCAGAAATGCGGCATAGCAGACATAGGCCGCGAGCTCGATCTGCATCCCCAGGAAGAGATACAGCTGCGAATCCGTGAGCGCCCAGAGAATGGAATCGCCGACAAACAGCAGCAGAGGCAGCAGCTTTCGGTCTAATTGCCCGCCGAGCGCCGTCACGACGGCCTCAATGAGGATCCAGCAGCCCATCAGCCCGAGCAGAACCACGATAAAGACCGTGAAGCCCTCCTCCTGCAGCACCCTCCGGTTCTGGCTGTGCACGCTCTCAATGGAGACGGACGGAACCGTGACCGTGCCGTCTTCCTCCGCCGGGATCTCCAGGCAGAGCTCAGCGTCTTCTTCCCCCAGCGGCAGCTCCACGCAGTTGAGCCCCGACACAAGGAGCGTCTTCGCCAGAGGAGAGCAGTTGATGCTGTAGATCTCCTCTCCGTTCAGAAGCACCCGAATGGCCTGCCCGTAGGAATAAAAGCTCAGCGAGGTCCCGCTGCGCCAGCCGGCCGGAAGCGTTCTCGTCAGGACGGCCGACGCTCCGGAAACGGCGACCTCCGCCCCGGCCGAGACCTCCGTCTGCTCTCCGGATGCATCCGTCAGCGTCCAGCCCTCGTCGAGGGAAAGGACGATGTCCGTCTGTGTCTGCACCGGCTCCTCGCCGAGCAATACGCCGGCACGGACGATGCCAAGCACCAGGATCAGCGAGCACACCACTGCCACCCACCGCAGGCAGCTGCGGGAGCCGCGAGAGACGGTATTCTTCTCTTCCGCCATCAGCCGGGCACCTCCTCCGCTAAAAATTTTTCCATCAGGATCTCGGGATGATAGGACAGCTTTGCGATGCGGAGGCCTTCCGCATCGACGTCCTCCTCCCGGTTGATCCATTGAAACCCGCCGCAGCAGCGGCGGACGAACTCCTGATTGAGGATCCGGTAGATATGGAGAATGTTCCGGTCCCCTTTTTCAAAGATCACGTCAAACCCCGTTTCCGAGAGCGGAACCCCGATCGCATACCCCGCGACCGCTCCGCCGATCCGGACCACGATTCCCCGCATCCCGAGCGCTTCAAACTGCCCGAGCGCAATGCGGACGGCCTCGTCCTCCAGCTCGAGCTGGACGTTGTCCTCCTCCTCAAGCTTCGTCTGCAGCCATTTCTCCTGAAAGGCGAGGATCTCTCCGGCATCTTCGGGGCGGATGCGGGAGATCTCCGTCCGGTCGCCGTAAAGCTCCCGGAAAGTGCGAATATCGTGCCTTTTATTCACGAAGGCACGCCCTTTCAGCTCGGCAAGCCTTTCGTAGGAATAGATATATTCATAGTAGCCCCGCAGCGCCGTCATGCGGAAGCGCCCGGGATACAGCTCCTCGAGCAGTTCCTTGGCGCCGGCAGTGACCGTCTCGAATACGGCGAGCGCGCCGTGCGAATGCGCATCCTCGAGCACCGCCTCGACGGCGCTTCGGCAGCCCTCCGCGTCGCTCCGGTCGCCGAGCGGGAAAAGATAGACCCGTTTTCCTTCCGTGCAGCGCCCACGGCGCAGCGTCAAAAGCCAGCCGTCCCTTTCCTCATATTCATCCCCGTACTTGGAAAACCGGCAGAGGCTGACGGCGCAGGAGTGCTGGCAGGAATTTTCGCCGTAGGCCTCGGTATACCGGTCGATCCGCGGCTTGGCGGCAAGATCATACGGCTGAAACATCTCTGCCCTCCTCTTCGTCCAGGACGGCAAAGCCCTCCGTAAGCTCTTTTACGATGAAGGGATGCGTGTGCGCATAGGCATAGATCTTCTCGCCCAGGCCGCCTTTGACGAGCTCCCGCATTCGGTCCTGCCCGACTTGGTTGATCGCAGGGCAGGTCAGCTCCAGCGTAACGGCAAGATGCCCGTTCGTTTCCATCACCCGCAGCGGCCAGATGCGGCAGTCAAAGGGCTTTTCCTCCTCGGAGAGAGTGCAGCCGGCCTGCCCGTTGAGAAACGTGCAGGGCACTTCCTCGTCCGGATCCTCCGTCTGATATTGGTCGATCAGGTGCAGCTGCCCGCAGCGCATACCGCGGATCTCGCGGATATCAAATCGGGCTCTGCCCTGATATTTTTCCACGAATTCCATTGGGAAAAGCTCGGTCTCCCAAAGGCTCGTCCTTCGGAAGGAGCAGCAGAAGCGGCACTGCGCGCAGGTCTCTTTTTTTAGCACCGAGGAAAGCATGGTCTCCCTCCCGTTTCATTTCTGCCTATAGTTAGTTTTATTATAGCATACTCTTTTCCGCAGCACAAGTTTTTGCACAATCGCCGTGAATTTTCTCAGAAATCTGTTGCCGAATCGGGCGGAAATATAGTATATTATAATGAATGATTTTTACGAAAGGAGTCCGCAATGAATCGGGCTGAAGCTGGCCTCTCCCTCTTCATCATAACCGTTCTCGGGTCCGTTCAATACGCCTTTCTGGGCGCGGTGCCGGATTCCGTTTCGGATTTCTCCTTTATTTTCATTACGAATCTGATTGGCTTCGGCATCCTGCTGCTTCTCTTCCGGGCCGACCTTTACCGCCTGAACCGGAATCTGATCCGCCAGAGCGCCGTTCTTTCCTTCGAGCTTCTTCTTTTCAACCTCTGCCTCCTGCCGGGTTCCTCCGGCACCAAGGCGACCATCAGCGCGGGCGTCCTCTCGTGCTACTTCTGCTTTATCCCCCTGATCCTGTTCCTTTGGAAGAAGAAAAAGCCGGAAAAGAACACGCTTGCCGCCATCGTGCTCGTGCTTGCCGGGCTGTTTCTTATGACAAATGCGGATGTGCAGGGGCTTTGGAATCTCAAGGTGCTGTATCTGCTTGCCGCCGACGTTTTCCTTGCCGTCTACATTCTCTCCGTGGAGCACTTTTCTCCGATTACAAATCCCTCGCTTCTGGCTTTGGGGCAGGTCTTCTTCAGCTGTCTCTTCGGGCTGATCGGCTGGGCCGCGGAAAGCGGGATCACCGGGGCTTCCCTGCGTTTTCCGTCGGATCCCGCCTTTTGGGGCAGCGTCCTTGTGATCGCGCTTTTCATGCGCGTGCTTTACAGCGTCGTGCAGATCTACGCACAGCGTTTTATCGACGCATTTACGACCTCCCTGATCTTCTCGACTGAGATCATCATCACGATGCTCCTCTCCCCCGTGCTCGCGCTTCTCTTCGGCACGGAAAAGGAGTCCATCACTCCCCTGCGCCTGGCAGGCGCTCTTGTGATGGTGTTGGGGATCCTCCTGTCCGACGGCGGCACGGCGAAGCGCCTGCTGCGGAGGTTTTCACATGAATAACCGCCGTCTGTCTGCCCGCCTTTCGCTTGTTTTCGCGATCGCGGTTTCGTATTTCGCGCTGGACGCTTCCGTTCAGGCGACCGGCTTTCTCACCTTCGGCAGCTGGATCGGCATGAAAAACTTTCTGCCTTCCTTTACCGGGATCATGTTCGGCCCATTCGGGATGCTCGGCTGCGGTGCAGGCTGCCTTCTCTCCGGAGCGCTGTTAAAAACGGCGCCGCGGGAGCTGCTCTACGAATGCTTCTGCATTGCCGTGCTCAGCCCCGGGGCCTGGGCGCTGTGGCATCTCGGCTCCTCCACGCACCGCGTGCATTTTAAAAAGCCGATCCACCTTGCGAAATATACCGGCATCCTGCTGCTGCTCTCGTTTCTCTGCGGTCTCGCCAGCCCCCTGTTTCTCGGAGCATCCGCCCTCGGCGCCGCCGTTGCCGCCTATGTCTCCACCGGGCTTCTGTTCGGCATTCCGCTTCTTATTATTTTCAACGGGATCTTTCGCGTGCAGCCGGTTCTCCCGCCGCATTGCTCCATTCCGAATGACGCCGACGCCGTCGTCACCTCCGACCCCGCTTCTCTGGACCTGCTCAACGAGCAGATCGAAGGCCTTGCCTTTTCCGGCAAGGCAACGCGAAAGCGGGTCTTCGAAGTGCAGAACTGCGCCGAGGAGGTCCTCATCCGGATCTTTGCCGCGCTCCCGGACACTTCCGTCCGCGTAACGCTGGAAACAGACGACACGGCGCTCCTCCGCTTTACCTATTCCGGCGGGCGCTATGATCCCCTCGTTCTGGGCAAAGAAGAGGGCGAGCTGGACGCCATCGGGCTGAAGCTCGTGGAAAGCCGCGCGCTCCGCGCCTCCTGCCAAAGCTTCCGGGACGGGAGCAACATCGTCTCGATCGTTTTATAAAGGAAAGGAATCGAAGCTATGAAGAAAAGACGTTCCATCCGCCGCAAGGTCAGCGTCATGGTCATGCTGATCGCCGCGATCGTCGCCGTCCTTGTCGGCGGGCTTGGAATCTATCATATGCAGATCATCCGCTCTACCGTTCTTGCGGAGGAGGTAGAGCTGGGCGATACCGTCTCGGAGCTTAGCCGGTCCGCCCTGCAGAACCAGGTTCTGGAAGACATCGAGAATATCGTCCAGACCAATGCCCAGCTGACGGACGCCAAGCTCTCCGTCTTTGACAATGCCGTCTCGCATCTGGCCCGCGCCATCCACAACCAGTATGTCCGTACGCGGGATGACCCGGAAAAATATCCGGGGAACGAGATCCTTCCCCCGAATGACAAGGACTGCGGCACCTACACCATGCAGCGCACGCTTGCCGCCCGCGCCGTAACGCCGGAGGATATCCAGGGCGATATGGCCGCGCTGAGCTACATGGAGCCGATCCTGAATGCGATCATCACGGAAAACTCGGACATGATCTCAACGATCTACATCGGGACCGAGAGCGGGCTCCTCGTCAGCTACGATCTTGTGAACTATGGCGGCCCTTATGACGGCAGCGAGGAATATTACTATTATTTTTCCGCCGCCTGGTATGAAAACGGGAAAAATGCAACAGATGCCTTCTTCACCGAGACTTATTTTGATTCCTTCAATCGCGGCCTGGTCGTCACCTGCGCCGCCCCCTTCACGGATGCGGACGGGAACTTTGCCGGCGTCGTCGGCATGGATATTCTGATCACGGATCTTGTCGATTCCGTGGTGAAGACCAGCGTGGGCGAGGGATCCAAAGCTTTCCTGCTTGATAAGGACGGAAACATTCTTGCCTACCCGGGCATGGACTATACCTCGGACACGCTGCATAACATCTACAACATCGCTCCCCAGTCGGCCGCCGACGATATTACGAGCGGCGACTCCGGCATCACCTTCTCGGACGGCGACTATATCGTCTATTATCCGATCTCCACGTCCTCCTGGTCCTTTGCCGTCTACATCCCGGCCTCCCTGGTCAACGGGCCGGGCGAGTACATCCGCACGGAGATCGAAAGCAGCACCGACAATACGCTCCTTCTCATCGACGATGATGTCCTGTATTCGATCCTGCATCTCTTCGCGATCATCGCAGCGGTCCTCGTCCTTGCCCTTGTTGTCTCCTACTATTTCTCCCGCCGTCTGACCGATCCCATTCTGAAGCTTCAGAAGGATGTTAAAAAGATGAGCTCCGGCGACCTGAAGCACCGCGTCAGCAATACCTCCAACGATGAAGTCGGCGATCTGGCAGACGCCTTCAATGACATGGCCGGGTCTCTGGACAATTATATCAACGACCTCACGCACGTCACGGCCGAAAAGGAGCGCATCAGCACGGAGCTCAACGTGGCCACGCAGATCCAGGCCTCGATGCTCCCGCAGATCTTCCCCGACTTCTGCGACAAGGAACAGTTCCGCATCTATGCCACCATGAACCCTGCCAAGGAGGTCGGCGGCGACTTTTATGACTTCTTCATGGTCGATGAGACGCATCTCGCCTTCGTCATGGCAGACGTTTCCGGCAAGGGCGTCCCCGCGGCGCTCTTTATGGTCATCGGAAAGACGCTCATCAAGGACCACACCACCCCTGGGCGGGATCTCGCCGAGGTCTTCACGGAGGTCAACTCCCTTCTCTGCCAGTCCAACAGCGAGGATCTGTTTATCACGGCCTTTGAGGCTGTCCTCGACCTCGAGTCCGGCGAGCTCCGCTACGTCAATGCCGGGCATGAGATCCCGTTCATCGCCCCTGCCGGAGAGCCCTACAAGCCGTACAAGATCTCGGCCGGCTTCGTTCTCGCCGGCATGGACGGCGTCCGCTATCGCTCCGGCTCCCTCGTTCTGAACGACGGAGACCGTATCTTCCAGTATACCGACGGCGTCACGGAAGCGACGTCCTCCTCCAACGAGCTCTACGGAATGGAGCGCCTTGAGAAGGTCCTCTCGGACAACACCTCCTGCTCCCCTCTCGATCTGCTGCCGAAGGTTAAGGAAGATATCGACGCCTTCGTCGGAGACGCCCCGCAGTTCGACGACATCACGATGCTCTGCCTGGAGTATCATAAAAAGTAAAGCAAGACAGGCATACAAAAAATCCTCACCGGGCTGGTGAGGATTTTTTGATTCAAAAACAGCTTAGGAGATCGTCAGTTCGGGGATCTCGGGAAGCTCGTCCTCCGTGCCTTCGATCCCGCCCGACATGGCGTTGACCTTGATCTGCAGGTCTTTCGTTACCGTGATCTCGTAGGTAAGGTCGTCCCCCAGCTCCATGGCCTCCCAGGAGCGCTGATAGACAAAGCTGACCTTGCAGTCCCCTGCCTTGAGCGGCTTGAGCGTGAAGTTATAATGTCCGCCGCCTCCGACAAGCTCTTCGTCCGCGCTGTCGGCAACATATTCGCTCTCGATCTCAAAGAGATCCGAGGACTGGAACGCAAACCATTCATACCCCGTCGTCGGGTTGGCCGCCAGAGAGATCGACGCCGTCTGCGCCTCCTTCTTCCCGCAGGCCGCCAAAGGCAGCACAAGAAGCAGCGTCAGAAGCACAGCAACAATTTTTTTCATGATGGATTCCTTCTTTCTTCAATTTATAAAACCTGAGAGATTAATATTCCTGTGACATGGTCTTATATCCGGCTTGTCCTGTCGAAGCCTGGGCGGCACGAGAAAGTGAGCTGCGCATCGCCGCCTCCACAAAGCTGTTCAGGCTCATCTGATGCGCCATAGAATAGATCACTGCCTGCTTGTGGATCTCCGGAGATACGCGGACATTGAAGCTTCCCTTATAAGCCTTCTCCGGGGTGATCCCCTCCGCCTCGCAGAGGACAAGGTAATCATCAACTGCAGCATGAAAGTCATTGACCAGCTCGGTCGCTGTTGTGCCTTCATAGGAGATCAATGCCCGGATCCCTTGAACTTTGCCGTAAAAAAGACCGTCCTCTTCGGAAAACTCCACACTTCCAATATAATCCTTATACTCGATCGTGTTGTTCAAATCAGCCCCTCCTGTTCCAGCGCCTCGATCAGCTGCTTTATCTGGTAGCTTAAAAGCTCCTTTCGCGGATGCGGCTTGTGGAGCAATATCGGAGCAGAGCCTTCCCGAAAAAAGGCAACTCTGGATCCGCTTGTTCGGCCCTTGTTGGACCGGGAATAGTCCAGACAGCCAAGCAGGCGCTCTGCATCCTCAAAAGTAAAATCTTTTGGCTTTGCTCTCAGCTTTTCGATCAGCTTTTCCTTTTGTCCCATCGTGTCAGATCCTTAAAAATTATAACATAAAGCGCGGTTGGGCGCAACTGATTTTAGTTGCATAGGCATTTATTTTTTCTTCTTCCCGCACAGCGCGTAGCTGTCGGAGATGAACCGTTCGAGCTCCTCGGGCGGGACGGTATCGTCAAGGATGACGGAGATCCAGTGCTCTTTGTTCATATGATATGCCGGCAGGACCGAGGGAAAGCTCTCCTTCCAGAATCTCCCCCACTCCGGCTCTGCTTTCAGGTTCATCCAGATCTTGCCGTCCTTCTCAAAGATCCAGCAGAAGCCCTTTTTCGTGTCGGCTCTGCGCATGACGGTCCAGTTCAGGTCGTCAAAGGGATAGTCCTCATACGAGAGCGGATACGTGAGGCAGAATTCAATTGCTTCTTTTCTCGTCGTCATATGTACTCCCAGGTCCTCAGCAGGAACAGCCACAGAGCAAGCGAGAAGGGGCAAAGGAACGTCGTCATCGTGACGGCGAAGGAGGAAAGATCTCCGTCATGCCCCATGTTCTTTGCCATCACATAGCCTGCGACCGTTGCCGCGCTGCCCAGCATCACGAGAATGGCGATCAGCTCTTCCCTCCGGAATCCGAGCGCAATCGCGCAGGGCAGGAAGATCAGGCAGAAGCCGAAGAGCTTCATGAATACGGCAAGGCTCCCGGGCAGGAGCTGCTTTTTCATGGCGCCGGTCTCGGAGCTGGCGCCCATGGCAATGAGGCCGATCGGGCTGGCCGTATTGCCGACGGAGGAGAGAAATTTATCGAAAAACGTCGGCATCGGGAGGCCCAGCAGAGACCAGACGGCTCCCGCCAGAATGCCGAGAATGATCGGATTCGTGGCGATGCCCTTTCCGGTCTTCGCAAGCGTCTCGCCGTCGATCCGCCCGGCGCGGTCCGGATGATAAAGATTCAGCACCGTAACGGCCATGATATTATAAAGAGGTACGCTCGCAATAATCATAAGTGGGGCCATGCCGCTCGAGCCGTAAATATTCTGAATAAACGCAATGCCGAGGATTGCCGAGCTGCTTCGGCAGGAGGCCTGGATGAACTCGCCGCGGATCCGCCGGTCCTTCATCCGCCCGGCGAGCAGAGCAGAGATCACGATGCTGAGGAGCGTCACGCCGAAGCAGAAGAGCACAAATTTTGCGTTCCAGGCCTCGCGGAAGTCCACCGTTGCGAGGTCATGAAAGAGCATCAACGGCAGCGAAACGCGAAAAACGAAGCTGTTGAGCTTCCCCGCAAATGCCTTGTCGACCCAGCCGAGCTTCCGCAGCCCCATTCCGAGCAGGATCAGCAGAAAAAGCGGGATCGTCGCATTCAGGCTGAAGATGAGATTGTCCGCCATGGAAACTTCTCCTTCCGGATGATATCGCACCCCAATATAAGCCTGTTTTCCTCAGAAGTCAACGCTCTTCTCTCGGCCGAGTGCCGGTCTATGCCGGTCAGATCCATAACTTTTCTTATATTTTTATTTTATTTTTTTCTTCTAGCAAGAGTTACAGATTAGACCGGCACAGACCGGCACTTTTTTTGTTACAAAAAAAGTCTTGCATTTGTCGTATTAATGGAATACAATAGAATCAGAATAAATAGAAGGAGGATCATTCTAATGGATCAGAACCAACAAACCAACCGCGCCGGACAGGCGCTGAGGACAAAGGACGCGCTTCTGCAGGAGGTCTTTCAATACGCCGCCTGGACGCATCGCCGGGACAGCAGCGAAGAAATGTCTGCCGAATTCAAAAAGGCGCTGGAGGAGCTTCTCGCCCGCTTTTTCTCCGATTTGCGCACGCTCGATCTGCCGCAGCCGCTGCCGGAGGGATGGAGCTACGGCTTTTCCGTTGCCGCAGACGGCATCGAGCTTATTCTTGTGAAGCTCTCTCCCATGGAGCAGCAGGACGGAAGCACCCGCTACGTGCCGGAGGGCGAAACACAGTATACGCTCTATAAGACCTGCTGCAAGCTGCTGACGCCCGAAGAATACGGCAAGCGTTATTCGGTGGAGCCGGTAACCGTTCGGCAGTGGATCCGCCGCGGGAAGCTCCGCAGCGCGCTCAAGGCCGGCACAGACTGGCGCATCCCCGAGCTGACGGATCGGCCGGAGCGCGGCTATCTCAGCGGAATGTATCTCTGGCGGGAAGACATCCCGGATCTTTTCCCCGATCTGCCGGGCCTGGGCAGCTACCGCTGGGCCGACTTCGCCGCAAAGCAGGAGCACGGCAAGTGGCTCATTCAGCTGGGGCTGGCAGAAGGAGAGAGCGCCGAACGCAGGCTTTTGCTCGACACCAAAACCAAGGAAAAGCTGGAGCTCGTGCTCATTACGCATCCCCTGGTGGAGTGGCGCGACCGCGTAATCGACACGGTCGTCTGCGCGGAAGAATATGAGGTGTAAGCATGTTTGAGCTCCGATATGCCCCTTCCGTCCGCGGCAACCAATTCAACACTTCCTACCCCGCCCGGATCGCCGTCGACAGCGCGGAAGCTTTCCGCAAAGCGGCGGAATATGACTATGTGGCTGCCGAATATGCCGACGGCCGCAGAAAGATCGAAAACTTCGTATCTTCCGATATCTATGCCTTTGACGTAGACAACACCCATTCCGACGATCCGTCGGAATGGATCACGCCGGAGGCCGTCCGCTCCCGCTTTCCGGAGTGTGAGATGCTCGTTCATTACAGCCGGCACAACATGACGGAAAAGGATGGCTGCGCTCCCCGCCCCCGCTTTCATTTCGCCTTTCGCGGTCCGCGCTGCACCGACGCCGGCGAATATGCCCGGAGGAAGCGCGCTCTGTATGAGTCCGTTTTTCCGTTTGCAGACCCGCAGGCACTGGATGCCGGACGCTTCTTCTTCGGCACGGAGGTTCCTCAGGTGGAATACTACCCCGGCGAAAAGACGCTGGCCGATCATCTCCCGCCGGAATTCTGGGCCGCTCCCGCCCCCGCAGCAGCCTTGAAACCTCACAGAAGACTTGGCTCCGAGATCCCGGAGGGAGAGCGCAATGCCACGCTCCACCAATTCGCCGTCCGCGTGCTGAAGCGCTGCGGCTGCGGGGAACCGGCCGAAACGCTCTTTTCTCAGGAAGCGGCCTGCTGCAATCCTCCCCTGTCCCAGCCGGAGCTTGCCTCCATCTGGAAAAGCGCCCTGAAATTTTATACGGAAAAGATCGCGTCTTCCCCCGACTACGTGCCGCCCGAAAGCTATAACGATCCCTTTTCCGAAGGAGCTTCTCTCGCTCCGGAGAATTTTACGGATCTCGGCGAAGCAAAGGTCTTCGTGCAGGAATGCAGAGACGTGCTCGCCTATACGGAGAATACGGATCTTCTCTGGTATAACGGGACGCTGTGGAAAAGCGGCAACTATTATGCCGTAAGGGTCCTGGCAGAGTTTCTCCGGCTGCAGCAGAAAAACGCCAAAGAGCAGGCTGCCGCCGCCCGCGCCCGGCTGGAGGAATACGGCCTGCTTAAAAAAGGAGAAGCCTTTCATCTGAAGACCGTGCTCCAATGCATTGACGACCTGTCTCCTGCGGATGCCCGAAGCTGGGCCTACCGCATGGCAGACGCCGTTTCCTATGAGAAATTTGCGGTCGAGCGGGAAAACATGCGCAACGTTCTCCACACGCTCGACGCCTCACGGGCCGGCCTTCTCTGCGATATCTCGGATTTTGACGCAGACCCTTACCTGCTGAATACGCCCTCTTACACCTATGACCTTCGCCTGGGCCCCGGTGCTCCCCGGGAGCATTCCCCGGAGGACCGGCTCACCTGCGTCACTGCCGTAGACCCCGGAGATCGCGGCGCAGAGATCTGGCAAAAGGCGCTCGAGCTTTTCTTCTGCGGAGACGAGGCGCTGATCCGATACGTCCAGCAGATCGCCGGGCTGGCCGCGATTGGAAGCGTGAATCTTGAGGCGGCGATCATCGCCTATGGAGACGGGAGCAACGGCAAGAGCACCTTCTGGAACACGATCTTCCGTATTCTCGGCTCCTACGGCGGCAAGCTCTCGGCCGACGCGCTGACCGCCGGATGCAAGCGAAACGTCATGCCGGAGCTTGCCGAACTGAAGGGAAAGCGCCTCGTGATCGCTTCCGAGCTGGAGGACGGGCAGAGGCTGAACTCCTCCGTCGTCAAGCATCTCAGCTCTACGGATGAGATCTTTGCCGAGAAGAAATATCTCAAGCCCTTCTACTTCCGCCCCAGCCACACGCTCGTGCTTTATAC
>R05__coassemble_66_pt1 | contig 55594 bp, 49 predicted proteins | sample R05__metabat2_low_PE_040 | metagenome-assembled genome bin R05 | reverse complement strand
TTTTGAAAAAGGGACTGCCTCAGCTCGGTTTTCACGTTTTGAGACAGCCCCTTTTGAAAGATGTCCTGAAATATCAGCGCTTGCTGAACTGAGGAGCACGGCGGGCGGCTTTGAGACCGTACTTCTTGCGTTCCTTCATTCTCGGGTCGCGGGTCAGGAAGCCGGCGGCCTTGAGGGAAGCGCGGTAGTTTTCGTCGACCAGGAGCAGAGCTCTGGCAACGCCGTGGCGGATCGCGCCGGCCTGGCCGGAAACGCCGCCGCCTGCAACGGTAGCTTCGATGTCGACCTTGCCGATCGTGCCGGTGGCGACGAGGGGCTGGCGAACGATGAGCTTCAGGGTCTCGAGGCCGAAGTAATCGTCGATATCACGGCCATTGATGGTGATCGCGCCGGTGCCGTTGGGGATGAGGTGAACGCGGGCGACAGAAGACTTTCTGCGGCCGGTGCCGTACATATAGGGCTTCTTGGATTTATAAGTTGCCATTCTTCCTTACCTCCTATCAGCGATCCCAGACTTCGGGCTTCTGGGCTGCATGGTCATGCTCGGGGCCTGCGAAGATTCTCAGGCGGGTGAGCTGCCACTCGGCGATCGTGTTCTTCTGGAGCATGCCCTTGACTGCGAGACGCATTGCGAGCTCGGGCTTCTTCTCCATCAGGGTCTTGTAATTGGTCTCCTTCAGGCCGCCGGGATAGCCGGAGTGTCTGCGGTAGAACTTCTGCTCCAGCTTCTTGCCGGTGAGGACAGCGTCCTTGGCGTTAATGATGATGACATGGTCGCCGCAATCCACATTGGGCGTGTAGTCAACTTTGAGCTTGCCGCGGAGAAGGTCTGCGGCGAGAGCAGCGGTCTTGCCCATCGGCTTGCCGGCTGCGTCCAGGATGTACCATTTGCGTTCAACGGTTTCCTTGGTAACCATTGTCGTGTTCTGGTTCGACATGTTTTTGCCTCCGTATATAAACTTCTTTTGACATTTTTCCTGCGCGAGATTACAATATCCCTGCGGATATCCTTTTTCGCGCCTCATTTTTATACCACAGTGCCGTCCGTCTGTCAACAGCGTTTTTATTTTCCTCGGTCTTATCTCTTAAATTCTCTCAAAATCTCTCGATTTCTTTCAAAATCTAAAATTCAATTTTTCTTTTTTATCGGATTGCCATGACTGACTTATCTTCCCCCGCGCTGAACCGCTTTGCCGGCACGGTCCGCCGGGCCCTGGACGATTATCAAATGATCTTGGAGGGAGACCGCGTTGCCGTCGGCATTTCCGGCGGAAAGGACAGCCTTCTCCTGCTCACGGTGCTCCGTCAGCTGCAGCGCTATTATCCGGCCCGCTTTGACCTGGAAGCGGTCACGATCGACCTCGGCTTTGACGGGATGGACTATGCTCCCGTCCGCCGCTTCTGCGAGGAGCTCGGCGTGCCCTATACCTGTGTTCCAACGGACATCCAGGAGATCGTATTCGATGCGCGCAGGGAGCCGAACCCCTGCTCTCTCTGCGCCAAAATGCGCCGCGGCGCCCTGGCCGGCGCAATGCGGGAGCGCGGCCTGAACAAGCTTGCCCTTGGTCACCATGCGGACGACGCCGTGGAGACGTTTTTCCTGAGCCTGCTCATGGAGGGCCGGCTGAGCTGCTTTGAACCTCTGACCCGCCTGGACGGCTCCGGCATCACGCTCATCCGGCCGCTGATCTATTCCGGGGAGAAGGGCATCGCCTCTCTCGCCCGGCAGCTGGATCTCCCTGTCATAGAAAATTCCTGCCCGCAGGACAAAAGCAGCAAGCGCGTGGAGGTCAAGCGCCTGCTCGCCGGCCTCAGCCGCGAATATCCGGATCTCAAAAGCAAGGTCCTCGGCTCGATGCAGCGCCTGCCGCTGCCGGGCTGGAAGATCCCTTCCGAAAATAAAACAAAGGAGACATCACAATGAAACGAAGCGAGATCAATGCCGCGCTCAAGGAGCTTGAAGCCATGTGCCGGACGCACCGCTGCTATCTTCCGCCCTTCTGCTCCTTTACGCCCGAACAGTGGCAGAGCATCGGGCACGATTACGACGAGGTGCGGGACTGCATGCTTGGCTGGGACATCACGGACTACGGCCTCGGGGATTTCAACAAGGTCGGCATGTCCCTCATTACCATCCGCAACGGCAACCGCGCGATGGAGGAAAAGTATCCGATGGTCTATGCCGAGAAGCTGCTCTACATGAAAGAGGGCCAGTATTCACCGAATCATTTCCACTGGTACAAGACGGAAGACATCATCAATCGCGGCGGCGGCAATATCCTCATCAAGGTCTACAATTCTCTCCCCGACGAGGAGATCGACTATGAAAGCGACGTCACGATCCATTCCGACGGGCGGACCTATACCGTCCCCGCCGGTTCCGTCATCCGCCTGACGCCGGGCGAGAGCATCCATATTCAGCAGCGGATGTATCACGACTTCAACGTCGAGCCCGGCACTGGCAACGTGCTGCTCGGCGAGGTGAGCCAGTGCAACGACGACAACACGGACAACCGCTTCAACCCTCCCGTCGGCCGCTTCCCCAGGATCGAAGAGGACGAACCGCCCTACCGCCTGCTCTGCAACGAGTATCCGGAGGCGAAATAACACAGACAAAATTTAAGCCGGATTGATTCCGTGCGACTATGAAAAGCATTGATCGAGCTGTTTCGCCTACACTTGCAGGATTGGAAAAATCTGATATAATGGAACCAAAGAATTCCTTAAGAAGGTCAAAATATGTCGGTTTTGCAGGCGCAGGTTATCGAGTCTCTGGAAGGTTTGTCGGATGAAAGCCTGTCTTTTCTGCTGAATATGATTGAGCAGTTTATGAAACCGCAAAAGTCCATATCTGACGCAAAAGTTCCGTCCGGAGGCATTCGGATCGGTATGTTCCGCGGAGAAAAATACATAGCAGACGGTTACGATTTTGATGAGGACAACACTGAGATTGCAAAGCTGTTCGAGGGCGCGGAATGAAGATCCTGGCAGACACGCATTTAATCTTATGGTCTCTCACTGATGACGAAAGGCTTTCGAAAGCTGCGCGAAAAGTGATGTCTGATTCTCAGAACGAACTATACTGCAGCATTGGAGACTCTGCAAAGACCGTCAGACGTTCCTCCGCATAATGACCCGCTCGACCGGATGCTGATTTCTCAGGCCAAAGCGGAAAACATGATTTTTATTACGCATGACTCACTTATTCCGCAATACGGAGAAGCTTGCGTGCAATCGGTTTAATAAAGCGAATTCCCCGCTGCCCTTCTGCAGGGCAGCGGGGATTCGTTTGTGTCAGCTTTCCCTGAATCTTTTCCAGCCATTCCTTTTCCTCTTTGCTTAATCTGTCTTCCGCCACCGGGGCCAGCTTCAACTGCAGTTCTTTGCAGATTTCTTCCGGAATATTGATTTTCAGCCAACTCAAGGCGGGTATAATGCCAGAAGCCCGCTGCCGGCACTTGACGGATCTTATTTTATACGCTAAAATAACACTGACAAAAATTTAAGTGAAATTAATTTAAGTGAAATTTATGGCTGTGTAATTGGAAAGGGAAACGATATGTTCATTGGAAGAGAAAAAGAGCTCCGGACTTTGCGGGATTCTATGGCCCGGTCCGGCTGCGCCAGCATGGTCTATGGAAAACGCAAGGTGGGAAAAACAACGCTGATTCAGGAAGCGGCAAAACGCAGCTCAAAAGTGTGCTTTTATTATGAATGCGTAAAGACGTCCTTTCGGGACAATCTGGCCTTTATGGAAGAAGAAATGGCACACCAGGGAATCCTTCCGGACGGGATCTCCTTTGCCGGATTTCCGCAGCTCTTTACCTTCTTAAATACGCTGCCGCAGGAGCTGATCTTTATTATCGACGAATATCCCTATCTGAAGGCGTTTGACGAACCGCAGACCGTTGATTCAATCTTCCAGAAGATCATCGACAATTCTCTGAAAAATATTCATCTTGTCCTCTCGGGCTCCCATATCGGAATGATGAAAGAGCTGCTGGAGGAAGGGAATCCCCTTTTCAGCCGTTTCACCGCCGTGATCCGGCTGCAGGAAATGGATTATCGGGAGGCCTCAGCTTTTTATCCTGCCCAGTCTGCTTATGATAAGGCTGCCTTTTTTTCCGTCTTCGGCGGATCTCCGTTTGTAAATGCCCAATTAGCCGCAGACGCCTCCTTGAAGGAAAATATCCTCCGCCTGATTCTGGATCCCGGCAGCATCGTCCGCTTTTACGCAGAAAATATGCTGCTTTCCGAGTTTTCCTCCCGTATGAATTTTGAACGGATCCTGTCGGCAATCGGAAACGGGAAAAAGCATTACAGGGAAATCGAAGCCATTGCCAACACCGAGCGGAACGGAAATCTGACGCGGCAGCTGAAGCTTCTGACCGATATGGATGTCCTGAAAAAAGAGGCCCCGATCAATCGGGAAAATGACAGCAAGAAAGCGACCTATACGATTTCCGACAACCTGCTGCGTTTCTATTACACCTATCTTTACCGCGGAAGAGGGACGCTTCAGATGGTCGGGCCGGAACGGTATTACGAGGAATATATCCGGCCGACGCTCACGGCTTACATCTCCCGTCGGTTTGAAGAGATCTGCCGCATGTATTTCATCCGCGCCGCAAAGAGCGGTGCGCTCACCGGCGTGCGCAATATCGGGAGCTACTACTATGACGATCCTGCCCGAAAGAAAAACGGAGAATTTGACATCGCCATCGAATACTCCGACGGCTATGGCATCTGGGAGGCAAAATATTACAAAGGAAAGATGGAACCGGACGAGATCCACCGCGAGCTTGCCCAGATCCGCGAGATTCCGCTCGGCAGGATCATTGAGACCGGCTTTCTGTCCGTAAACGGCTTCGCCGAACAGGTGCCCGGTGCCCGGTATCTGACCGGGGAGGATCTTTATTCTCCGTAAAAAATCAAATTCCCCGCTGCCCTTCTGCAGGGCGGCGGGGAATTTTGGCTGTCGGGTTTGTTTACTTCTTTGCGGCCTTTTTCTTCGCCTCTTCGGCGGGGGCTTCCGCGGCGGGAGCCTCCGGGGCGGCGGGAGCCGCGGGCTTTTCTTCCTTCTTCGGCTGCTTGTCCTTGTCGCCGCAGTAATAGGCGTTGAGATACATCTGGCGGATCTCGCTGATCAGAGGATAGCGGGGGTTGGCGGCGGTGCACTGGTCGTCAAAAGCCTGCTCGCTCATCTCGTCGAGGCGGGCGAGGAAGTCCTGCTCGTCGGGAACATAGTCGCGGATGGACTTCTTGAGGCCGACGCGGGCCTTGAGCTCGTTGAGGGCGCGGATCAGGTTCTCGAGCTTCTCATTGTCGTCATTGCCGCCCAGCTTCAGGGCGTCGGCGACCTCGGCGTAGCGGTGGAGCGTCTCCGGGTGGTCATACTGGGAGAAGGTGCCCATCTTGGTCGGGCGCTCGGAGGCGTTGAAGCGGAGGACCTCCTCGAGCATCAGGGCGTTGGCCGTACCGTGGGCCACATGGTGGAAGGCGCCGAGCTTGTGGGCCATCGAGTGGCAGACGCCGAGGAAGGCGTTGGCGAAGGCCATGCCCGCCATCGTGGCGGCATTGGACATCATCTCGCGGGCCACATAGTCCGTGGAGCCGTTGTCGTAGGCGCGGGGGAGATATTCAAAGATCAGCTTGAGGGCCTGGATGGCAAGGCCGTCGGTATAGTCTGTCGCCATCATGGAGGCGTAGGCTTCCAGCGCGTGGACGGCGGCGTCGATGCCGGAGGAGGCCGTCAGCCCTTTGGGGGCCGTCATGTTCATGTCGGCGTCGACGATGGCCATGTCCGGCATGAGCTCATAGTCGGCAAGCGGATACTTGATGCCGCTCTTTTCGTCCGTGATGACGGCGAACGGGGTGACCTCCGAGCCGGTGCCGGCCGAGGTCGGGACGGCAACGAAGTAGGCCTTTTCGCCCATGTGCGGGAAGGTATAGACACGCTTGCGGATATCGGCAAAGCGCATGGCCATTTCGCCGAAGTCCGCGTCCGGATGCTCATAGAGGACCCACATGATCTTTGCCGCGTCCATCGGAGAGCCGCCGCCGACGGCGATAATGACGTCCGGCTGGAAGAGGCGCATCTGCTCGGCACCCGTGCGGGCGCAGGCCAGCGTCGGGTCGGAGGCGACATCGTAGAAGACCTGATAGACGATGCCCAGCTCGTCGAGCTTTTCCTGAATGGGCTTGAGGGCGCCGGAGCCGAAGAGGTGCTTGCCGGTGACGATGAAGGCGCGCTTCTTGCCCATCGTGCCGAGCTCCTTCAGAGCGATGGGAAGGCAGCCCTTCTTGATGTAGACCTTCTCGGGGGAGCGAAACCAGAGCATGTTCTCGCGGCGCTCGGCCACCGTCTTGATATTGAGCAGGTGCTTGACGCCGACGTTTTCACTGACGGAGTTGCTGCCCCAGGAGCCGCAGCCCAGCGTGAGGGACGGGGTCATGCGGAAGTTGTACAGGTCGCCGAGACCGCCCTGTGCGGCCGGCGTATTGACGAGGACGCGGCCCGTGCACATATGGCGGGCGAATTTGTCCATGATCTCGCGGTCGTTGATGGTGTCGAGATAGATGGAGGAGGTGTGGCCGCGGCCGCCGTCGGAGACGAGGTGCTCGGCCTTGGCAATGGCGTCGTAGATGTCGTTGGCCTTGTACATGGCAAGGATCGGGCTAAGCTTTTCATGGGCAAACGGCTCGGAGACGTCGACGGACTCCACCTCTCCGATCAGGATCTTCGTCTCGGCCGGAACGGAGAAGCCGGCGAGCTCGGCGATCTTCACCGGCGGGCGGCCGACGACGTCCGGGTTGACGGAGCCCTTCACGAGGAGGATCGCGCGGATCTTGTCCTTCTCTTCCTCGCTGAGGAAGTAGCAGCCGCGCTTGATAAACTCGGCCTTGACGGCGTCGTAGACCTCCGCCACGGGGATGACGGACTGCTCGGAGGCGCAGATCATGCCGTTGTCAAAGGTCTTGGAATGGATAATGGAGTTGACGGCGAGCAGGATATTGGCCGAGGCCGCGATGACGGCCGGGGTATTGCCGGGGCCGACGCCAATGGCGGGCTTGCCGGAGGAGTAGGCCGCGCCGACCATGCCGGGGCCGCCGGTGGCCAGCGTGAGGTCTGCCTGGCACATGAGGTCGTGCGTCATGTCGCGGGCGGGGGCGTCGATCCAGCCGATGATATCCTCCGGAGCGCCGGCCGCGACCGCCGCCTCCAGAACGATCTTCGCCGCGGCGATCGTGCTCTTCTTGGCGCGGTGATGCGGGGAAATAATAATGCCGTTGCGCGTCTTCAGGGCAAGAAGCGTCTTGAAGATGGCCGTGGAGGTCGGGTTCGTGGTCGGGATGATGCCGCAGATCACGCCGATCGGCTCGGCGATCTTGGTGATGCCGTATTCCTTGTCCTCTTCGATGACGCCGCAGGTCTTCTCGTCCTTGTAGGCATTGTAAATATATTCGGAAGCATAGTGGTTCTTGATGACCTTGTCTTCAATGACGCCCATGCCCGTCTCCTCATAGGCCATCTTGGCGAGAGGAATACGGTTGCGGTTGGCGGCGATGGCCGCCTCGTGGAAGATGTAGTCCACCTGCTCCTGGGAATAGGTGGCATACGTCTGCTGTGCCGCCTTGACTCGCATGATCAGCTCGTCCAGCTTCTCAACGGTATCTGTGATCGGGTATTCTTTCATGTTTCTCCTTTTGCAGCCGGTTGCGCTGCCCGGGCCCCGCTCCTGCGGGACTCTGACCTGATAAAAATCTTCTTTAACCGATGCAGATTATACCCTCTTGACGGCATTTTATCAATCGGCGATTCCGCCAAATTATTGCCGCATGCCAATTTTTTATCGTTTATTTTTTTGCTACAATGCACAATTTCCCGCCGAAAAGCGAAAAAACTGCCGGAACCTTTCGGTTCCGGCAGCCGCTGTCCTTCAAAAACGAGGGATCGAACGATCAGAGACGGACCTTGACGACGACCTTGCGCACGGCGGAGACCTCGCCGTTGATGCGCTGAGGGGCATGGGCGTCCTGCGGGAAGAGGATCGTGAAGACGCCTTCCGTCATCGGAACGTCGGTGATCTTGCCGCTGTAGAACCAGATGTCCTTCTCCGGCTTGCCTTCGATCGGCTCGCCCATGTCCTTGAGAGGAGCAACGCCCATGTTCTCCTTGCCGGAGACGACGTACTGGATGTCGGCATAGTCGCGGTGTGCTTCGGGCTTGTTGTTGTCGCGCGTGTCGTAGCACTGGACCATGTAATAGAGGTCCGTGCCGTCCACTTCATAGCGGCCCGGCTCCATGGAGGCAAAGTCCGTTTCCTTCAGAAGGCGGAGGGCCTTGGCGATGCGCTCGCTGAGCGCGGTGTAGCTTTCGATGTTTTCAATGCGGTCAAAGATCATGGCGGTGGTTCTCCTTTTTTATTTTTTTAAATATTTTCGGTTCGTTCAGGCGATCTTCTCGCCTTCCATGTAGACGGCCCTGCGCTGCAGGTCCGCGTCGCATACGATAAAGTCGGCCCGCTTGCCGGCCTCGATGGAGCCCACGTCGGCCTCCCGGCCGACCTCGCGCGCCGGGACGATGGTCGCCGCGCGGACGGCCTCCTCCTTCGGGATGCCGTAGGCAACGACGTTGCGCATGCACTGATACAGCGTTGCCGTGGAGCCGGCCAGAGCGCCGTCCGGCATTCTCGCCTCGCCGTTTTTCAGCGTCAGCTCCTGCCCGCCGAAGGGATAGACCCCGTCCGGCATGCCGGCGCAGCGCAGCGCGTCCGAGATGAGGCAGATGCGGCCCGGGAAGAGCTTGAAGGCCATGCGGATGGAGCTCGGATGGACGTGCAGCCCGTCGCAGATGAGCTCGGCAACGACACCTTCCGTCTCGGAGGCGGCGCCGATGACGCCGGGCTTGCGGTGGTGGATCGGAGGCATGGCGTTATAGAGATGCGTCACATGCGTGGCGCCGGCGTCGAAGACGGCCTTTGCCTCCTCGTAGGTGGCGTCCGTGTGGGCCACGGAGACCGTGCACAGCTCCTTTGCCTTTTTCGTGAATTCCACGGCGCCCGGACGCTCCGGAGCGAGGTCCACGATGCGCACCAGGCCGCCGCAGCCGTCATAGAGCTTCCGGAACGCCTCAAAGTCCGGGTCGCGGAGGTAGGCCGCGTTCTGGGCACCCTTTTTCTTCTCGGAGAAGAAGGGGCCTTCCATATTGATGCCGATGAGGCGGGAGCAGCCCTTCGGCGCTTCCTCCTTGAGGCGCGCGCCGCAGGCAAAGGCCTTCGCCAGGACGTCATAGGGAAGCGTCATGGAGGCGGGGGCGAAGGACGTGATGCCGTTCTTCGCAAGGAAGGCCGCCATTTTCTTGAGGCCCTCGTAGTCTCCGTCGGAAAAGTCCTCGCCGGAGTTGCCGTGGTTGTGGACGTCGATCAGCCCGGGGATCACATACGCCCCCGCGAGGTCGACGCCGTCCTGCGCGCACTCCCCCGGCGCAACGGAGGCGAAGCGCCCGTTTTCCACGGAGAAGGAGCCGAAAACGAAGCCGTCGGTCTCCGAATAAATATAACCGTTTTTATAGATCACAGGAAATTTCCCTCTTTCTGTTATTCCCGCGCGGCAATGGCCTCGATCTCGATTTTCGCGTCCTTCGGCAGCCGGGCGACCTGGACGCAGCTTCTTGCCGGGAAGGGCTCGGTAAAGTATTCGGCGTAGATCGCGTTGACGGCGGCGAAGTCGTTCATATCGGAGAGGAAGACCGTCGTCTTCAGCACCTTTGCCAGATCGGAGCCGCCGGACTCGAGAATGCTGCGGAGATTGCAGATGCTGTTGCGCGTCTGCGCCTCGAGCTCCTCCGGCAGGATCCCCGTCTCGGGGTCGATGCCGAGCTGGCCGCTCGTGAAGATGAGATCTCCCAGAACATTTGCCTGGGAATAGGGCCCCAGCGCTGCGGGGGCGTGGTCGGAATGAAGAATGGTTTTCATGATGTTGCCTTTCACTTTGTTGTTTCCCGGATGCCGCCGGAGGTCCGGTAGGCCTTCGGCGTGCAGCCCATGGCCTCGGAGAAGACCTTGCCGAAATAGCTGGAGGAGCTGAAGCCGCAGGCCTCGCTGATGTCGAGGATCGAAAGATCCGTCTCCAGGAGCATCTCGGAGGCCTTGTAGACGCGGTACTGCGTGAGATACTTCACGGGCGGCATGCCGATGCATCGCTCGAAGCAGCGCCCGCATTCCCTTACGCTGACGTCCGCCGACGCGGCGATCGATTCCGCCGTGAGCTTTTCGGCATAGGAGGTGTGCACATATTCGAGCATTTTCTTGATCCGCTCCGTGTCGACGGAGCCGGTCTTTTCCGCCGTGCTGCGGATCTGCTCCGTGTCCTGCAGGAGCCCGGTCCAGAAGCTGCTGAGCTTGGAGCGGACCAGCATCTCGTAGCCGTAGGGCTCGTCCCGGAGGAGGTCAATGGCGTCGAGAATGTCGTGCGCCATGCCGAGGCGCGCGGGGGAATCCGGCGAGAAGGCGTAGACCTCGATCCCGCTCTCCTTCACCGGCAGCATATACTTCCGCTCGAGCTGGCTGTTGTAGACGCCGGAGAGATAGTGCATGTCAAACAGGATGGAATACGCCACGCAGGACGTCTCCCCAACGGCGCGGTATTCGTGCATGACGCTCTGGTTGATGAAAAAGAGGTCTCCCTGGCGGATCGTCCACACATGGTCGGCCGTGCGCAGCTCGATCTCCCCCTGCTGGACATAGTCCACCTCGAAGGAATCGTGCCAGTGCCAGGGGATGCGCTTTCGGGAGTAGCGGTCGAGCGTTGCCTTCATGCACACGAGCAGGGATTCCTCGAAGTTGCCCGGCAGGATCTCCCGGCTGCGCAGATCGGTCTTGAGCTTGGTGGTGTAGATCATAGGCTTCCTTTTTCATCGGCCCGCGCGGCAGCCGGAAGGGGCTGCCTCAGGCGTACTTTTTGACGAGGGCGGCGATCTCTTCGGCGCAGGCCGCGGCGATCGGCTTGTCCTCTTCCGTGAGCTCGTAGAGCGGGGCGCGCACGCCGCCGATATCGGGGCCGCCGGAGAGCCGGAGGACCTCCTTGATCATGGCGTACATGTTGCCCTTGCCGGAGCAGAGCTTGTAGATGACCTGGCAGCAGGCGTCCTGGATCTCCCGCGCGCGGGCGATGTCGCCCTTTCCGATGGCGCGGAAGATGGCGAGATAAAGCTCGGGCATGGCGGCATAGGTCCCGCCGATGCCGCCGATGGCGCCGGCGCAGAGGCCGGAGGCAAGCTGCTCATCCGGGCCGTTGAAGACGATGGCGCCCTCGTCGCGCCACATCTCGATGTCCTGCACGGGCATGGAGGAGTTCTTGACGCCGATGACGTTCGGGTTCTGAAGCATCGTCTTGAGCAGGCTGCTGCTGAGAGCGACGCCCGCGAGCTGCGGGATGTTGTAGATGATAAAGTCCGTATGCGGGGCGGCGGAGGAGATGTCGTTCCAGTACTTGGCGATGCCGTAGGGCGGGAGATGGAAGTAGATCGGCGGGATGGCGGCAATGGCGTCCACGCCGAGGCTCTCAGCATGGGCGGCAAGCTCCATGCTGTCGGCGGTGTTGTTGCAGGCAACGTGGGCAATGACGACGATGCGGCCCCTGGCCACGGCCATCACGTTCTCGAGCACGATCTTGCGCTCATTGACGCTCTGGTAGATGCACTCGCCGGAGGAACCGCCGACATAAAGGCCGGTGACTCCCTTTCCGATGAGATATTCGGTCAGCGCGCGGGTCCGTTCGGGGGAGACGGAACCGTCCTCCTCGTAGCAGGCATAGAATGCGGGGAAAATGCCCTGATACTTGCTGAGATCTTTCATTTTAACCAAATCCTTTCATGAAAATGATTCCGGAATCAGCCCTTGACGGCACCCATCGTGATGCCCTTGGTGAAGTACTTCTGGAAGATGATGAACACAATGATGATCGGCAGGGAGGCAAAGGCGGCACCGGCCATAATGAGGCCGAAGTCCGTGCTGTTTTCGGCCTGCATCTTCGCAATGCCGAGCGAGATGGTCAGATTCTTCGTGCTGGAGAGCATAATGAGCTGCATGAAGTAATCGTTCCAGGAGGAGATGAACGTGAAGATGGCGAGGGCTCCGACGCCCGGCTTGATCATGGGGAAGACGATCGTGTTGAAGGTCTTCAGCTCGCCGGCGCCGTCGATGCGGGCCGCCTCCAGGATCTCGCCCGGGATGCTCTCGGCGAACTGCTTGATGAGGAACACGCCGAACGGCCAGCCGACGATCGGATAGATGACGGCGCTCATCGTATTATAAAGCTTCAGGGAGGACATCTCGCGGATGAGCGGGATCAGGATGACCTGCTTCGGCAGGGCCATCGCGCAGACGATGAGCGTGAAGATCAGGTTGCGGCCGACGAAGCGCTTCTTCGCCAGCGAATATCCGGCAAGCGCGGACGTCAGGCACGTCAGGATCATGGCGGCCACGGCCATCCAGATGGTGTTGAGCATCCAGCGGATCGCCGCGGGAACGGTCGCGCCCGAAACGGCAACGATGGGCTGCCCGTCTTCGGAGAAGTACTGGCTGAACGGAATGCAGATCTCGAACAGCGGAGCCTTCAGCTTGCTGAAGAGCGTCTGCCAGTTTTTCAGCGTCCACTCGTACGGCCACCAGACCGGCGTCACGGAGTTGACCTCCTTGGCCGTCTTGAAGGCGCCTGTAATGATCCAGTAAAGCGGGAAGGTAAAGAGAACGGCGATGATCGCGATGATCACGAGCTCGGTGATGCGAGCCGCTTTGGATTTTTTACCCAGCATTTTTTCGCCCCTCCCTTACTGGTCGATCTGCCCAAGCTTGAACTGCACGGCGGAGAGAACGGCAATGATGATCATCAGGACGACGCCCATGGCGTTTCCGTAGCCGTAGCGGTAGAGCTTGAAGGCAGTGTAGTAGATGTAATACATGATCGTGTCGGTCGAATGGTTCGGCCCGCCGGAGGTGAGCAGCTGGATCAGCGCGAAGCACTGGAAGGAGTTGATCGTCGTGATGACGAGGATATAGAGCGTGGTCGGCATGATCTGAGCCCATTTGATCTTCCAGAAGACCTGCTTGCGGTTGGCCCCGTCCACCTCGGCCGCCTCGACGAGGCTCTGGTCCACGTTGCCGAGGGCCGAAACGTAAAGCACGATCGGCTGGCCGACGGAGGTCGTGAGCAGGATGAGGATGATGCAGCCGAGGGCAAACTTGGAGTCGCCGAGCCAGTTGATGTTCTTGTCGATGAGCCCGAGGCCCTTGAAGATATAGTTGAAAATGCCGTAGCGGTTGTTGAACATCCACTTCCACACGACCGTGACCGCGACCGAGCCCGTGACGACCGGCAGATAGAACACCACGCGGAAGAGGCTCGTGAGCCAGGGCTTCATGTCGTAGATGCAGTTGGCCACCCACAGGGAGAAGATCATCGTCACCGGAACGGAAACGACCACGATGACGAGCGTATTCTTCAGCGCGCCGAGGAAGATGGAGTCCTGAAACAGCTCTTTGTAGTTGGCAAATCCGATAAACACGTCCTGAGCGTTTTTGCCCATATTGGAGTCATAAAAGCTCGTGACGATGCACATGATCATGGGGTAAACGACGAAGGTGATAAAGAAGAACAGGCTGGGCAGGAGGAACAGATACCCCGCTGTCGTCTCTCTGCGGACCAGCGCCCGGCTCATGCCGGAGCGATTTTTTCTCATGGAATCTCCTCTCAAATAAAAGGCCCTCTCTGCGCTTGGCACAGAGAGGGCGCGCACCCTTTTTAGGATGTTACGGTCTGTTCAGTTGAGCGATCAGCCGATGGCTGCGTTGGCATTGGCGCAGAAGGTGGCAGCTTCCGTTGCGACATCGCCGCCGTCGCCGATGCGCTGGAGCATGTTCCACCACTCGGTGCGGGCCGTTGCCCAGCCCGGAGTGACCTGGTAGTAGTCGCCGAGGTACTGCATGAGAACGTTGTACTCGTTCATGATCTCGTTGTCGGCCCAGATGCCGGAGATGTCCGTGCCGTCAACGGAATCGCGGACTGCGAAGTAGGAAGCGGTCTTGACGGCAGCTTCGGTGCCCTCGCCGTCGCAGAAGTACTTGACGAATTCCTTGGCTGCTTCGATCTTGCTCTCGTCGCCGTTGTCAAAGATGCCGAAGCCCCAGATGCCGCCGCAGAGCTTGCTCTCGCCGGTCTCGGACGGGAAGCTCATAAAGACGATCTGGTCACCGTCGTTGGTGAGGCCGGCATCGTTGTTGTCGGAGTTGAGCTGCTGGGCGATGTTCCAGCAGAAGGCCATCTTCAGGATGCCCTGACGGAAAGCGGTGATCTCTTCGCCGCCGTTCTCGGCTGCGTTGAAGTAAACGCCGTCGGTGCTCTGGAGGAGCTCGAGAGCCTTGATGTTCTCTTCGGAGTCAGCGGTGTAGGCGGTGTGCTCGGCATTGGTGAAGGTGCCGCCGTAGAGGTTGTTGACGATGGCGCGGGTGCCCTGGTCGCCGCCCTGGCCGGAGCAGTAGATGTCGCAGACGTCTTCGCCGTAGTAGTCATAGAGAGCTGCAACGGCATTGATGAAGTCTTCCGTCGTCCAGGTGTGGTTCTCGATGTCCACATACTGGTCGGCGCCGGCTTCCTGGAAAGCGGTGTAGTTGATGGCCATGCAGTGTGCAGTCATAACGACAGGATACTCGTAGCAGGCGCCCTCATCGTTGAAGCAGGCGGCGATGCAGGAGGCGTTGATCTCGGCGAGATCGTCGTCGTCCCAGAGGTCAGCCATGTCGACCATGTAGCCCTTGGCGCCCCAGTTGGCAACCAGACGCTCGGGTCCTTCCATGACGAGGTCGGGAGCAGCGCCGCCTTCGAGAGCGGTGTTGACCTGATCGTCGCCATTGGTGTAGTCGAGGTATTCTACCGTGACCTTGATGCCGGTGGCGGCTTCAAAGTCTGCCATCAGAGCTTCCACGGCCTCTGCGTTGCCCCAGGAACCGATGGGGTACGTCCAGAGCGTGATCTCCGTTGCGGGCTCTGCGCAGGCGACGGCAGTGAGCGTCAGGACCATGCAGAGTGCGAGAACGATTGCGAGGAACTTCTTCATGTGTGTTTCTCCTTCTATAAATTTTTTTATTTCACGGGGTGACCCGTTAAATACTTTTTTCACTATTCTCTATATTACTGAAAATTATTTGACATGTCAACCACTTTTTGAAAAATTTTTTCTTTTTCTTCCGCCCGCTCCGCGCCGCTTTTCCGTTGCTTTTTTAAATACAGTATAGTATTATATCATTTCGTCGGCTTTCCCTTGCCGGCAGAAAGAGGTTCTTATGGCTCAGAACACACAGAATACAAATGAAAACAAAATGGGGGTCATGCCGGTCGGCCGGCTGCTCCTTACGATGTCCGCCCCGATGGTGGCGTCGATGCTCTTCCAGGCTCTTTACAACATTGTAGACAGCGTCTTCGTCGCCCGGCTCGGGCAGGACGCGCTCAACGCCGTCTCGCTCGCGTTCCCGGTGCAGATGCTGATGATCGCCTTTGCCGGCGGCACGGGCGTCGGCATGAGCGCGCTTCTCTCGATGTCCCTCGGCGCGGGGAACCGCAAGCGCGCCGACCAGACGGCCAACACGGGCATCTTTCTCTTCCTCTGCACAGTCGTCGTCTTTATGCTTCTCGGCTTTGCCGCGCGGTTTTACTACACCGTGCAGACCACGAACGAGGAGATCGTCCGCTACGGCACCTCGTATATCCGCATCTGCCTCTTCTGCTGCCTCGCGCTCTTTTCCCAGATGTGCGGCGAGCGCCTGCTGCAGTCCACGGGGCGCACGGATCTCGCGATGATCCCGCAGCTCGTCGGCGCCGTGCTCAACATGATCCTTGACCCGATCATGATCTTCGGCCTGCTCGGCTTCCCGCGCCTGGAGGTCGCGGGCGCGGCCGTCGCCACCGTGTGCGGCCAGGTCGTCGCCGCCTGCATCGGCATCTTCCTGAATCTCCGCAAGAATACGGAGATCCGCTTCGATGTGCATCTCATCCGCTTCGACGCCTCCATTGCCCGCGAGATCTACCGCGTCGGCGTTCCGTCGATCGTCATGCAGTCGATCGGCTCCGTGATGAACTTCTCCCTCAACCACATCCTCATCGGCTTCACGGAGGCCGCCACGGCCGTCTTCGGCGCCTATTACAAGATCCAGAGCTTCGTCTTCATGCCTGTGTTCGGCATGAACAATGCCGTCGTGCCGATCCTCTCGTACAACTTCGGCGCGGACAAGATGGACCGCGTCAAGAAGGCCGTCAAGCTCAGCATGCTCGCCGCCGTCGGCATCATGACGGTCGGCTGCATCCTGTTCGAGACGATCCCGGGCGTGCTGCTCGGCATCTTCTCCCCGACGGAGGAGATGATCGCGGTCGGCGTGAAGGCCTTCCGCATCATCGGCATCCACTATCCGATCGCCGGCTTCTGCATCGTGGCGGGCTCCGTCTGCCAGGCCCTGCGCAAGCCGCTCTACAGCATGATCGTCTCCATCTGCCGCCAGCTCGTCGTCCTTTTGCCGGTGGCGTATCTGCTCTCCCTCTCCGGCAATCTCGACCTCGTCTGGTTCGCCTTCCCGATCGCCGAGAGCATTTCCCTCGTGATGAACATCTTCTTCCTCCGCAGCGCCTTCCGCAGCGCCAACGCCGCGCGCGGGCAGCTGAAGGCGGAATAAACAGTCTCTCCGCATGCAGCAGGAGCGCAGGGCCTTGGCCCTGCGCTCCTGTTTTCTTTTCCCTTTTCGGTTTTTACAGATGCTTCTCGGACAGGGCGTCGGCGATGCGGTTGCGGCTGTCGCGGCAGGTCTCGAGATTGCGGAGGCAGAGCGTGGAGAAGAGGACGTCCATCAGATAGAGCTGAGAGAGCCTCGCCGCCACGGAGCCGAGCTGCAGCGGGCTTTCGTTGGCCCCGCACCGGAGCGTCACGTCCGCCAGCGCCGCCCCCGGGGAGGACGGATAGCGCGTGATGAGGATCACCTTCGCGCCGCGCTGCCGGGCGAGGGAGAGCGTGTGGATCATGTCCTTCGTGGCGCCGGAATAGGAGAAATAGAGGATCGCGTCCTTTTCCGTCATCATGGCAGCCGTCATCGCCTGGCGGTGCGAGTCCGTCACGGCGAAGTATTTGCACTCCGTCGTCCCGAAGAGATGGGCCGCCTCCTCGGCGATGATCATCGAGCCGCCCTGCCCCATGCAGAAGACCTTTTCCGCCGCCTGGATCGTGTCGGCCGCGCGCAGCATGCTCTCCTCGTCCACGAGCTCGACGGTCTGCGCGATGGCCTCCACGTCGGCCGCGGCGATCTTGCGGATCATGTCGGGGAAGGGCTCCCCCTCCGTCACCTCGCCCGCAAGCGGGCTGAGCTCGGGGGAATACGTCATCACCGAGCGCGCCACCGCCGTGCGGAATTCGTTGTAGCCCTTGTACTGCAGCCGCCGGGCCAGGCGGGAGAGCGTGGCCTCCGCCACGCCGCAGGCCAGCGCCAGCTCCGTGATCGACATGCTCTGGCTCTGCGAGCGGTGGGCGATCACATAGTCGGCCGCCTTTTTCTCGGTCGCCGTCAGATTGTAGTATTCGTTGCTGACGCGTTCGATGAAGCCGGTGTCTGAGCTGATATCAGGCATCCGCTCCCCTCCTTTACTTCGTCAGCTCGCCGAGCATGCCGTCCACGGCGATGAGCATGCGGGGCAGATGGAACGGGCCCTTGAACGTGGAGCCCTTGGTGGAGGGCATGGTGGGCAGGCCGTCTCTGCGGAGGTAGCCGTACCACTCGCCATATTCGGGATCGGAGAAGTGCTCCTTGCAGTAATCGAGCGTTTTGTAGAACCAGTCGAGATACTCCTGCTTGCCCGTGTCGCGGTAGAGCATAAGGGAGGAGATGAGGATCTCGTCGTGCGGCCACCAGAGCTTCATGTCGTGCTCGTAGGCCTCGGGCGGGAGGCCCAGGCAGTCCACGAAGTACAGCAGCCCGCCGTACTCCTTGTCCCAGCCGGCCTCGATGGCCCAGTGGAAGATCTGCTCCGCCTTTTCGACGAGCTCGGGCTGATTCGTGCGCTTGGCGTGCTCGAGCAGGAACCAGACGCCCTCGATATCGTGCCCGGGGTTGACGACGCGGCCTTCGGTATAGTTCAGGCAGGCCTCGCCGTCGGGGCCGACGCTCTCGAGGATGCACTTGAGCTCGGGATGGTAGTTATACTTGAAGATCTCGTCCACGCAGGCCTGAGCGCGCGCTTCATAGAGCGCCCGGTTCGCCGGGTCGACGCGCAGCAGCACGGAGGTCACGTTCAGGTAGATCATCGGCAGGCCAAAGGCATGGCCGGTGCGGGTCTTCGGCTCGGTCTTGGGGCCGAGGCCGGTGGGATCCTTGGCGCCGTGCCAGAGGTCCCAGTAAATGTCGTAGGCCTTCTTCGCCCGCTCGAGGCGGACCTCCTCGCCCGTCACGCCGTAATACTCGGCGTTGGCGACCGTGTAGAACGCCTCGGAGTAGAAATACCGCCGCTGGCGCAGGGGCTTGCCGTCGGCCGTCACGGTGAAGTACATTCTCCCGTCGGCCGCGGGGTTGATGCAGTACTTTTCCATAAAGTCCAGGCAGGAACGGGAGGCCTCGAGCCATTCGTCCTTCTTGCCGTAGACTGCGCAGAGATAGGCAAAGATCCAGCCGCAGCGCCCCTGCATCCACACGCTCTTGTCCGTGGAATAGACGAGGCCCTTGCGGTCCAGGCAGGTGTAGACGCCGCCGTTGACGGGGTCGATGCCGTTCTTCAGCCAGAAATTGACGCAGGTGTCCAGCTCCCTGCGCACCCACTCGCGGGTCTCAAGGAGCTTCTGCTTTTCGCTTGCTTCCATTGATGATTCCTCCTGTATGATTGATTATGATCAAGGTCAAAATTAATTTTTTCACGCTATTCTCTATTATAGCATGCATTTTCCCCCTTGTCGACAGGAGAAGGAAATTTTTTTCTTGTCAAATAACAGTTGAAAAGTTCTTTCACTGATGATACTATTATAAGTATAAAAAGAAAAAAATACTGCAGGAGGTATCCGCCTTATGAATTATCTTGGCATTGAGATCAACATCAAGAACTCCCCCGAGCTCGACCCCGGCTTTCTCCCCATGCACCTCTTCAACGAGGCCTTTCTGAAAACGGCAAAGCAGCCCATCGGCATCGCCGTCGAGCGCGCCAACGGCGAGATGGCCTCCTGCCCCACGTTCATTCACGGCACGCCCGACATGCTGGAGGCGGACCGCTACTATATCCGCCGCCTGGTCAAGACGCTGCTCTGGATGAAGGGCGGCTTCCGCGTCTACTGCGACGACGAGGCGATGTTCCGCTATTTGAAGGACGTTGCCTTCTGCGACAAGGGGATCCAGGACTTTGACTTCCATTATTTCACCGGCATCTTCGAGCGCCCCTTCGAGGTCGTCTACACGAAGGAGATCCCGGCGTCCAACGACAGCCCCAAGCCCATGGGCGGGCATCTCGAGGGCTGCCGCATCGGCTTCGACGCCGGCGGAAGCGACCGCAAGGTCTCGGCCGTGGTCGACGGGGAGACGGTATACTCCGAGGAGGTCGTCTGGTTCCCGAAGATCAATTCCGACCCGGATTATCACTATGCCGGCATCGTCGCCGCGCTGAAGGAGGCCGCCTCCCACATGCCGCGGGTCGACGCCGTCGGCGTTTCCTCGGCGGGCGTCTTCATCAACGACCGCACGATGTCCGCCTCTCTCTTCCTCGCCGTTCCGCCCGAGCTCTATGACGCCAAGGTCAAGGACATCTACATCCGCGCCATCACGGACACCTTCGGCAAGGACATCCCCTTCTGCGTCGTCAACGACGGCGACGTGACGGCGCTCGCCGGCGCCATGAGCCTGGAGGACACGAACATCCTCGGCATCGCCATGGGCACCTCCGAGGCCGCCGGCTATGTCGACGAGAGCGGCTGCATCACCGGCTGGCTCAACGAGCTCGCCTTCGTCCCGGTCGACGCCAACCCCGAGGCCATGCAGGACGAATGGAGCCTGGACATCGGCTGCGGCGTGAAGTATTTCTCGCAGGACGGCATCATCAAGCTCGCCCCGCGCGCCGGCATCGAGCTCGACGCCTCCCTCTCCCCGGCGGAGAAGCTGAAGGTCGTGCAGAAGCTCATGGAAGAGGGCGACGCGCGCGCCGCCAAGGTCTATGAGGGCATCGGCTGCTACCTCGCCCACACGCTCGCGCTCTACTACGATCTCTATTCCTTCCGCCATGTGCTGCTGCTCGGCCGTGTAATGTCCGGCAAGGGCGGCGATCTCCTGCTTGAGACCTGCCGCAAGGTCCTGGCGGACGAGTATCCCGCGCTCGGCGAAAAGATCCACCTCGCGCTGCCCGATGAAAAGTTCCGCCGCGTCGGCCAGAGCGCCGCCGCCGCCAGCCTTCCGGAGGCATGATGAAAAAGCACATTCTCTGCTTCGGTGATTCCAACACGCACGGCTACTGCGCCGACCCCTCCGACACCGAGACCGGCTCGAACCGCTTCTCCGAGTCCGAGCGCTGGACCTGTCTTCTGCAGCAGGCCCTCGGGCAGGACTATTACGTGATCGAAGAGGGGCTCGGCGGGCGGACGACGGTCTTTGACGACCCGCTCCACGAGTGCATGGCCGGCATCGACGTGATCTATTCCTGTCTCAACTCCCACGAGCCCATCGACCTCATGATCCTCATGCTCGGCACGAATGACTGCAAGGAGCGCTTCCACGCCAACCCCGCCGTCATCGCCGCGGGGCTCGAGCGGCTCATCTGCAAGGCGAAGTCCGTCCCGAACGTCTGGGCGGGAAACGAGGCGAAGATCCTCGTCGTCTGCCCGCCCCGGATGCGTGAGGGCTTCCACGACGAGAACATGGGCCCTTGCTGCATTGAAAAATCCGCGCAGCTCGCCCCCCGCTTTGCCGCCGTCGCCGCGGCCAACGGCTGCGCGTTTCTCGACGCGGAGGAAGTTGCGGAGTTCAACCCCGTGGACTTCACGCATCTCACGCGCAAGGGCCACGCCGCCCTTGCCGCGAAGCTCGCAGAGCTTGTCCCGGAGCTGGCGCGATGAAGGGCATCTTCTCGCCGGACGGCATCGTCTACCGCGTGCTCGACGTGCTGACGGACATCTTCGTCCTCAGCATCCTCTGGCTGCTCTGCAGCATCCCCGTCGTCACGCTCGGCGCGGCGACGACGGCCCTCTATGACGCCGTCGTCCGCTCCATCCGCTACAAAAAGGGCGGAGCCTACCGCCGCTTTTTCCACACCTTCCGCTCCGATCTCGGCACGTCGGTCCTGACGACGCTTTTCTGGATCGTGATCCTCGGCATCGGCATCTTCTCCCTCTTCTATCTCCGCGCCATGGGCGAGCAGAACGAGACCTTCTCGATGTTCTCCATCGTCTATTACATTCTCCTTCTCATCCCCGTGGGCACGGCCTGCTGGGTCTTCCCGGTGCTCTCCCGCTTCACCTACGGCTTCGGCGGCCTGAACCTGACCGCCTTCCGCCTGGCGCTGGGCTGCCTCCCCCGCACGGTGATCCTGACGCTCTCCACGCTCGTGATCCTGGAGGCGATCGGGCAGTATGTCTTCCCCGTCTGCTTTCTCCCCGCCTGCCTTATGCTCCTCTGGAGCCTCTTTATCGAGCCCGTCTTCACCCGCCTCGGCGGCGGGCTGGGAAAGGACGCCGAAGAACAAAAAGACGAAGAGCCCCCGCAGGACGCATAAGCATATCGCGCACAAAACGGCCGCTGCAGCTCGCAGCGGCCGTTTTGAATTCACTTTTCTGTGCGCCTTTCCGCCAACTCATAGACTTCATCATCTGCCCGAGCTCCGATCACGACCACCAGCATCTCCGTTTCCGTACGGATCAGCTTATAGACGATGCGAAGCCCCGCTGCTCTCAGTTTAATTTTGAACAGCCCGGCAAGCCTGGAAGAAGCCTGGTTCCCCAGCGGTTTTCCGTATCCGCCTTCTTCCATCGGAAGAGGATTTGCGCTTACCTTTTTGATCGCCTTCAGCACAAGGATCCTTTGGCTTCCGTCCAAGGCCTTCAGATCTTTTTCCGCTTCCGGAAGATAAACGACTTTCCAGCTCATTCCAGTTCGATCTCTTCAAATCCCGCAAGATCAGCATCCGTCAGATCAAGCTTTCGTTCCATCTCTTCCTCAGAAATGACGCAGGCCGGATCATACTTTGCCATTCTCTCTGCGGCGACAGCGGCAAGACGGGCATCATTTATCGTATCCATCAGCTGAACATACTCCTCGGGGGAAAGCAGCACACATTCCGGAACATTGTTTTTCATAACGACCTTTGCTCCGGTACGGCGCACATCCGAAAAGATCTTTCCTGCCAATCCGCGGTTAAACATCGAGATTGAAATTGTATTCTCTATTGCGCTCATAACAGAATTCATCATCGGCACCTTCCTTCGCTGTCATTATACCGTGTCGAATGTTAAAGGTCAACAATTATGTCGCTAAATTTGCTGATGTATTTCTCACGTATTGCTTTTTCTGCGCTCGTATCCGCTTTGCGCGTAGAACTTTCTCTTCTCTTCGTACATCATCCGCTCGGCGCGGCGGATCGTTTCTTCCAATGCCTCGCCCTTCTCCATTCCGGCATAGCCCATGGAGATCCCGGTCGGGACGCCTTCTCCCGAACGGATGCCGCCGCAGGCCCGGCAGGCCGCTTCGACTTCCTTTTCAACGGCGCCGATATCGTCCCCGAAGTAAAAGGCGGCAAATTCGTCGCCTCCCACGCGGTAGATCTTGTAGGCGCCCGCCAGGTGCTTCAGCAGCCGCCCCGCGACTGCCTCCAGCAGGCGGTCGCCCTCGCTGTGGCTGAAGGTATCGTTGACGGCCTTCAGCCCGTTGAGATCTCCGATCACATAGATCAGATCCTCTCCGTCCGCGATCTTCCGTGCAATGATGTGCTTCAAGTCGTACTCATAGCAGTTCCGGTTCCAGATGTTCAGATAGGCGTCCACGAAGGCCTGCTTCTGGAATTTCCCGACCGGATTTTCAACGGCAAAGAAAAGCCCGACCGTCGTAAGCGTGAGCGCCTCCGCCGTGAACAGGAACTCCGGCACCAGGATCTGCACCAGCAGCAGCCCCAGCGTGATGCAGGACAGGGGCAGGATGGTCGTCAGCATCGCCCGGTCCATCTGCCGGCGGAAAAGGACGATGACGACATCCGCCGCAATGATGAACACGAAGCCCAGGGCGAAGCAGAGCGTCGGTCCGACCCCGGCGCTGTACTTTGTGCCGTTCCCCTGAAGGTAGAGGATCGGAGAGAGCAGCATGACCGCGATGCACAGGAAGCAGATGGCCATGCCTCCCAGGAGAACACATTTTCTCTGCTTCCCTTTCGGCAGGACGAACGACACGACGTAGTCCAGATACAGCAGCGAATACAGCAGGGAAAAGGTGAAGAACAGGATATGGCAGAGGTCATTCCACCCGCTGCCGATCCCCTCCAGGTTGACCGTGATCTCCGTGACCAGTGCCATGACGCAATGGCCCAGGCAGGTCAGCGCAAAGGGGAAGAAAACGTCCTTCCGGTCCCGGAACCTCGCGCAGTAGCGGTCATAGGTGATCAGGAACAGCATGACCGCGATGGAAAACAGTTCCGGGCGGATAATTAAAAGCGTATTCATAGCGTTTCTCCGTTTTTGTTCTCGCGGGCGCCACCCGCGCCGGGTGCCGGCAGGGGCGCGGCGGCGTCAAACGACCGCGTTCCGGTCCTCCTCCGTCAGGCGGCAGAGCTTTTCCAGGTCCAGCGCGGCCCGGCGGTAGAGTTCATAGGCCGCCTCGTTCCGGTTCGCGCGGATCAGGGCGACGCAGGGCTGCACGGCGCTGTCGTAGATCTCATTCCAGGTCGTCTCCGCATCCGTCAGCCGCCGGATGGCGGCGATGATCTTCGGGGAGACCTCCTCATAATGCGCGATCGCGTCCGCTCCGCCTTCGGTGTTCCGCAGCCAGCCGTCGCGGAAAGCGCGCAGCGTCTGCAGCTCCTCGCAGTCTTTCTTCAGGCCCCGCGCCTCGGCGCAGGCCGCCGCCAGGAAGCCGCCCTCGTCTGTGATCCGGGAATCCGCCATTTGCTCTCCTCCGTTTTCTCGCCCGCAGGGCGAAGCGTTTTCTTTTGCTGCGATCGTTGTCTAAGTTTACAGTATATCATGAGTTTCCCGGAAAAGATACTCAAAAATGGGAAAATTCCCGCTCAGACAGATTCGTCCAGCTTGCTTTCCACCTGCTTCAGCTTCTTTACCCTTGCCGGGATCCGCTTCCCGCGGAAGAAGACCTGCTCCACATTCCGCAGGGCGGAGAGGTCCTCCAGAGGATTCTCCTTCACGACGATCATGTCCGCCGACTTCCCGGCTTCGATCGACCCCGTGACGGCCCCGACCCCCGCGAGCGTCGCGTTGAGGAGCGTGGCGCTGTAAAGGGCCCATGCCGGGCTGACGCCGCAGTATTTCACATAGTAATTGAGCTCACGCCACATGTCGTACTGGGTCACATACGGGCAGGCCGTATCCGTGCCGAGCCCGACGGGGATGCCGTTTTTCAGGCATTCCTTCGCCATGGCGATCACGCCGTCGAATACGATCTTCCCGTTTTCCTGCATGATCTCCGTGATATGCATGGTCTCCCGGTCGAACTCCGCAAACGGGAGCGCCGGAGAGATCGTCAGAACCTGGAAGGCCTTTCTCTCCTTCATGAGCGCCAGGATCTCCTCCGTCGGCGCCGCCCCGTGCTCGATGGAGTCCACACCGTTTTCGAGCGCGACCTTCACGCCCTGCGTGCTCTCCACGTGCGCCGCCACCGGATACCCGAGCGCATGCGCCCGGTCGCAGGCGGCCTTGACGATCTCCGGGCGCATGCGGAGAACGCCCGGCTCTCCCCGCTTCTCCGCATCGGAGACGCCTCCCGTTATCATCAGCTTGATAACGTCCGGCCGGTCCTTTGCGATCGCGTCGACATACGCCGCGGCCTGCTCCGGAGTCTCGGCCTCATAGGCGAGAGAGCCGGCCATGTGCCCTCCGGGCACCGAGATCGCCATGTTCCCCGCCAGAATGCGCGGCCCGAGGCACTTGCCGCTGTTGATCCGGTCCCGGATCGTCGTGTCGTAATCCGCGATCCCTCCGACCGTCCGGATCGTGGTCGTCCCGCTCATGAGCTGGGTCCGGGCGTAGCCGGCCACGAGCCGGCGCCCGATGGCGTTCGTCAGCGCATTGCTACGGATCAGCCGCACAAGCTTTTTCGCGTCGGCGCTGTTGTTCTTCGGCTTCCCGGACCCGGCCAGATGCACATGGAGATTGATCAGCCCCGGCAGCAGATAATGCCCCTGCAGATCCACGATCCTCCCGTCCGTCCTCCGAAGCTCCGCCCGGTCCAAGACCGCGGCGATCTTCCCGTCCTTCACCAGCACGGCCTTGTCCCCCGCCGGCTGCATCTCCCGGGTCCCGTCCAGCAGGATCCCGTTCACGATCGCATAGTTCATTGCCTGAGCCTCCTGTTTCCTGCGGCAGCAGATTCTGCGCAGGGCGTAATTTTCATTTTTTTGCCTGATTTCGCCGGAAGGCGCGCTCCCTCGATATGAGGGAGCTGTCACGAAGTGACTGAGGGAGTCCCCTGCGCCGCAGCGCATCCCGTACACTTTTATTATCTATTATCCCACATTTTTCTTTCTATTACAACATTCCAAATTACAAGGAGATACTTCATGGCAAAAGCCACCGTCGCCGGCATCACCCCTTCAGAGCGGCAGCTCAATGCCGTCGGGTGGACGCCGCAGGAGGCCTGGGCGTATCGCATGGCGCAAAATGCCTCCGGGGTCTGAGATCCCGGAGGCATCGAATGTTTTACTGCTTGCGGTCCAGCCCGAGCTCCTTGAGAGCTTCCTTGCGGCTGACGTTCCAGCGGCCCTTTTCGTCGACGCCGAGGAACTTGACGACCGTCGTGTCGCCGACGTTCAGAACGTCTTCGACCTTCTCGGTGCGCTTGAACTCGAGGTCCTTGATGTGGCACATGGCGTCCTTGCCCGGCTTGAGCTCGACGAAGGCGCCGAGATTGGAGATCACGCGGACGACCTTGCCCTCGTAGATCTTGCCGGTCTCCGGCTCGAAGACGATGTCTTCGATCGTCTTGCGGGCGGCGCGGCAGGCTTCGATGTCCTTGGAGGCGATGTAGATGGTGCCGTCGTCGTCGATGTCGATCTTGCAGCCGGTGTCAGCCGTGATCTTCTGGATGACCTTGCCGCCGGAGCCGATGACTTCGCGGATCTTGTCCGGGTTGATGGACATCTGGATCATCTTGGGAGCGGTCTTGGCGAGCTCCTTGCGCGGCTCGGCAATGGCCTTGAGCATGATCTCGTCGAGGATCTGCAGGCGGGCTTCGCGGGTGATGGTGAAGGCTTCCTTCACGATCTCGTGCTTGAGGCCGTCGTTCTTGAGGTCCATCTGGATGGCGGTGATGCCCTGCACGGTGCCGGCCACCTTGAAGTCCATCTCGCCGTGGAAGTCTTCAATGCCCTGGATGTCGATGAAGGTGGTGAAATCGTCACCGTCCTGGATGAGGCCGCAGGAGATGCCGGCGACCGGAGCCTTGAGGGGGACGCCTGCGTCCATCAGAGCGAGCGTGGAGCCGCAGATGGAGCCCTGAGACGTGGAGCCGTTGGAGGAGAGGACTTCGGAGACGACGCGGATGGCGTACGGGAAGTCTTCCACATCGGGGATGACCGACTGCAGCGCCTTCTCAACGAGAGCGCCGTGGCCGTATTCGCGGCGGCCGGTGCTGCGGCTCGCGCGGGCTTCGCCCGTGGAGTAGGAGGGCATGTTGTAGTGGTGCATGAAGCGCTTCTCTTCCTCTTCCCAGATCGTGTCGAGCTTCTGGGATTCGGAGAGCGTGGCGAGGGTGGCGATGGAGAGGACCTGCGTCTGGCCGCGGGTGAAGAGGCCGGAGCCGTGCACCACGGGGATCACGCCGACCTCGGCGCTGAGCGGACGGATCTCGTTCATGGCGCGGCCGTCGACGCGCTTGCCTTGCAGCAGCCACTTCTTGACGACCTTCTTCTGCAGCTTGTAGAGGATCTCGTCGATGTACTTCATCATGTCGGGATGCTCTTCCTCATACTTGGCCTGCATTGCCGTGACCCACTCGTTGACGCGGGCTTCGCGGACGTTCTTGTCGTCCGTGTCCATGCAGGCTTCCATGCCCTCGAACTCGTTGGCAACGAGCTTCTCGAAGAGCTCGTCGTCAAAGGCGGCATGCTCGTAGGTGAACTTCGGCTTGCCGATCTCTTCGACCATGCGGTCAATGAGGTCGAGCACCGGCTGCAGATGCTCGTGCGCCTGCACGATGCCCTCGTACATGACGTCCTCCGGCACCTGGTCGGCCTCGGACTCGATCATGACGATCTTCTTGTGCGTGGCGGCGACGGTGGTGGTCATGCGGTTGGTCTTGCGCTGCTCCTGCGTCGGGTTGAAGAGGAACTTCTCGCCGTCCCAGCCGAGGACGATGCCGGCGATGGGCCCGTTGAACGGGACGTCGGAAATGGAGACGGCGGCGGAAGCGCCGATCATGGCCGCGATCTCGGGAGAGCAGTCACGGTCAACGGCGAGGACCTCGCAGGCGATGACGACGTCATTGCGCAGATCCGTCGGGAAGAGGGGGCGCATCGGGCGGTCGATCAGGCGGGAGGCCAGAACGGCGTTGAGGCAGGGCTTGCCCTCGCGGCGCTGGAAGGAGCCCGGAATGCGGCCGACGGCGTAGAGCTTCTCATTGAAGTCAACGGAAAGCGGGAAGTAATCGATGCCGTCCTTCGGGCGGGCGGAAGCCGTGCACGTCACAAGGACGACGGTCTCGCCGTAGGTGACGAGGACGGAGGCGTTGCAGAGCTCGGCGAGCTTGCCGGTCTCCATCGTCAGCTTGCGGCCTTCGAAGTCCAGCTCATACTTGCGGTAATTGGGGAATTCTCTGTGCTTGATGATCATTTCTTTTCCTATCTCCTATCGATACAGATGATTTGACTTTTTTCGGGAGGCGCATGAAAAAAGCCTGAGGACAATATTCACTTGTCCTCAGACCTTCAAAACCTTCATACCCCTCAAATTCCGGGCGGGAGGCCCGGATGCCGGTTCCGCTTACTTGCGGATGCCCAGCTTTGCGATGATGGAACGGTAACGCTCGATGTCCTTCTTGGCGACGTAGTCGAGCAGGCGGCGGCGCTTACCGACCATCTTGTACATGCCGAGACGGCTATGGTCGTCATTCGGATGGGACTTGAGATGCTCGGTCAGCTCGCGGATGCGCTCGGTGAGGATCGCGATCTGAACTTCGGGAGAACCGGTGTCGCCCTCGTGGGTGGCATTGGCTTCCATAACGGCCGTCTTTTTCTCTTTGGTGATCATGGTGGAATTTCCTTTCTTTTTTTGAACTTTCTCCTACGGCTGAGCGGCGGGCGGAAAGGCGACCCTCACCGGAGGGCACTGCCCCGCAGCCAGGCACGCGGACTTGGATATATTACCACAGGGCGGAATGCCCTGTCAAGCGCCTCTTATAGAAATAAGTATAAATTTCGGCCCCTCCGGCGCGGGTTTCTTGTTATTATTCACAGTTGATTTCTTTATCGCTTTAATGTAATATATCGTGTATCCGGTCCAAGCCGGAAATCTATATCACTTCAGGAGAAAAGAACGTAATGAAAAAGCTTCTTTGCCTGATGCTGGCTGCGGTCATGCTCTTTTCCGCAGCGGCATTCTCCGCCTCCGCCGACGGCGACGAGCTTCTCGCCGTTATGCTGAGCACGAACGTCATGTCCCTCGACACGGACCTCGCCACGGACGGCGAATCCTTCGAAGTCATTGCCGACTGCATCGACGGCCTCATGCAGATGGACGAGACCGGCGCCGCCATCCCCGCGATCGCCGAGTCCTATGACCTCTCGGAGGACGGCTGCACCTACACCTTCCACCTCCGCGACGCCAAGTGGTCCAACGGCGACGCCGTCACGGCGAACGACTTTGTCTTTGCCTGGCGCCGCATCTGCCAGAACGCCGGCGAATATGCCTACATGTTCGACACCAGCGTCGGCTGCGTGAAGAATGCGGACTCCATCATCTATGACGGTGCCGATCCCTCCACGCTCGGCGTCTACGCGGAAGACGACAAGACCCTCGTCGTCGAGCTCGAGGTTCCGGTCTCCTTCTTCCCCTCTCTGATGTACTTCCCCACCTTCTACCCCATCAATGAAGCGTTCTACACCTCCCTCGACGCCGGCACCTACGGCACGAGCCCGGAGACCTATCTCTCCAACGGCGCCTTCGTCCTTTCGGACTACACCCCCGGCACGGCTTCCCTCACGCTCGTCAAGAATGAGGACTACTGGGACGCCGACCGCGTCTCCCTCGCCGGCATCAAGTATCAGGTCGTCGGCTCCTCCGACTCCGCTCTGACCGCCTTCAAGAACGGCACGCTCGATCTCGTCACCGTCAGCGGCACCCAGGTGGAAGCCGTAGAGGCGGACGACGCCCTCAGCCAGAATCTCCAGGTCACCGGCGCCGGCTACATGTGGTATCTCTCCTTCAGCCAGACCGAAAACAACGCCAACGGCTATCTCGCCAACGTGAACCTCCGCCTCGCCATCTCCAACGCGATCGACCGCGAGTCTCTCGTTGACAACTACGTGCTCGACGGCTCCCTCGCCACCTACACGGCCGTTCCTCCCCAGTTCGCCGCCAGCGCCACCACCGGCGAGGACTTCTCCGCCGACCAGGATATGTTCACGGAGTACTGCTCCTATGATCCGGATGCCGCCCAGGCCTACCTCGACGCCGCTCTCGAAGAGCTCGGTGTCAAGAGCGTGACCTTCACGATGATCTACGGCAACAACGAGGGCGACGAAGTCGCCAAGGTCGCCCAGGCCATCAAGAGCGACGTCGAGTCGAACCTCTCCGGCGTCACCATCAACCTCCAGCCGATGACCAAGTCCGAGCGTCTCGACAAGATGCAGAACGACAACTATGAGATCGCCCTGACCCGCTGGGGCCCGGACTATGCCGACCCGATGACCTATCTCGGCATGTGGATCACGGACAACTCCAACAACTACGGCTTCTGGAGCAACGCCGAATACGACGCCATCATTGCCGACTGCACGACCGGCGCCTACATCACCGACTATGACGCCCGCTGGGCCGCTCTCTACGAGGCCGAAGCGCTCGTCATGCAGGAAGCCGTCATCGCTCCTCTCTACACCAAGGCCAACGCCAAGCTCGTTGCCGACGGCGTGGAAGGCATCGAGTATCACCCGGTCGCTCTGAACCGCGTTTACAAGAACGCCGTCATGGGCTGAGCGTTTCCCTTCCCTTTGCTTTTGAAAGGCGGTATGGACCTCATACCGCCTTTCCTTTCCATTACAGAAAAAGGAGCCTTCCTCCATGGCTAAATATGTGGCAAAACGCGTCGGCATGGCCCTGCTCACGCTGCTGGTCATCACCTTCCTGCTTTTCTGGCTGGTGCGCATCATGCCGGGCAATCCGTTTCCGTCCGAGCGCATGTCCGATGAGCAGATCCTGAACAAACGCGCCGAGCTGGGGCTCGACGACCCGATCCCGGTGCAGTTCATCCGCTATATGAGCGGCGTGCTGAAGGGCGATTTCGGAAACGGGACCTCTCTTTATTACGGCGCCCCGATCTCCACCGTTCTCAAAACGTGCATCTCCAATTCCTTCCGCATCGGCGGCATCGCCATCCTGTTCGGCACGCTCGTCGGCCTCCTGCTGGGCATCGTCGCGGCGCTCAACCGCGATCATTTCTGGGATGTGTTCTGCAGCGTCTTTTCCATTCTCGGGGTCTGCGTGCCCTCGTATGTCTTCCTGATCTTCCTGCAGTACACCTTCTCCTACAAGATCAGCTTCTTCCCCTACTTTTTTGACGCGGACGATTTCGTCCACTCGGCCATTCTTCCCGCCATCTCCCTGAGCCTCTTCACCATGTCCACGATCGCGCGCTTTACCCGCAACGAGATGGTGGAGGTTATGGGAAGCGACTATGTGCTTCTCGCGGAGTCCAAGGGCATGTACGGCTCGGCTCTCGTTACAAAGCACATTCTCCGCAACGCGCTGATCCCGATCGTAACCGTCCTCGCGCCTCTGATCGTCGACCTGCTGACCGGCGCCCTTGTCGTAGAGAAGATCTACGGCATCAACGGCATCGGCAAGCTCATGGTCGACGCCATCACGGGAGAGGGCGTGGATTATAACTATGTGCTCGCGCTGGGCATTATCTATTCTCTGCTCTATATCGGCATCATGCTGGTCGTGGACCTGGTCTACGGTCTGCTGGATCCCCGGATCCGCGTTTCGGCAGGAGGTGACTGACCGTGGACGAACGCAGCTATACTCCCCAGGCGGGAGATTTCGAGTTTCTCGAAAACAACAACATCGAGATGGACTCCAACTTCGCCTCCCAGGGCTACTGGAAGGGCGTTGCCGTCCGCTTCTTCCGCAAAAAGCGGGCGGTGATCGGGCTGATCATCGTTCTGCTGATCCTCTTCCTTGCCATTTTCGGCCCGATGATGAACTCCTACGGCTACAAGGACATCATCAAGATCTCCGTGGACGGGAAGAGCAAGATCGCCCGCGCGCTCTCCCCGCAGATCCCCTGGCTCCACAAGCTTCTCACAGGCGAGGAGCTCTCGGGAAACTTCAAGGATCTGACCTTCCTCTTCGGCACGGACGACATGGGCCGCGACCTCTGGACGCGCACCTGGTACGGCGCCCGCGTCTCTCTGATCATCGCCTTCGTCACGATCCTCATCGATGTGATCATCGGCATGAGCTACGGCCTGATCTCGGGCTATTTCGGCGGCGCGACGGACATCGTCATGCAGCGCGTGGTCGAGATCGCCAACAGCATCCCACGCCTCGTCATCGTGTCCGTTCTCGCGATCTTCATGCCGAAGGGCATGGGGCTCGTCATCGTCGCCCTGCTCCTCACGGAGTGGATCGGAATGAGCAAGATCGCGCGCGCCGAGATGCTGCAGAGCAAGGAGATGGAATACGTTCTCGCCGGGCGCACCCTGGGCGCGCGCAGCGGCCATCTCATCTTCCGCGACATTCTGCCGAACACGATCGGCCCCATCATCACCCAGGTCATGTTCTCGATCCCGACCGCGATCTTCACGGAGGCCTTCCTGAGCTTCGTCGGCGTCGGCATCGTGCTCCCGCAGTGCTCCATCGGCTCCCTGATCGAAGACGGCTTCAACAACATCACCACGCTGCCCTATCAGATCCTGCCGCCGATCTTCGTCCTCGCGCTTCTGATGCTCGGCTTCAACTTTATTGGAGACGGCCTCCGCGAAGCCCTGGCTCCCAAGCTGAAGGACATGTGAGAGGAGGGAAAGGCTATGATGAACGAAAAAGACAAGATCCTTGACATTAAAGATCTCGACATCTCCTTCCACACCAGCGCCGGCGACATCCACGCCATCCGCGGCGTCGATCTCGATCTCTACCGCGGAGAGACCGTCGCGATCGTCGGCGAGTCCGGCTCCGGCAAGTCCGTCAGCATGAAGGCCGCGATGGGCCTGCTCTCCCCGAACGCCATCGTCAACGGCGGCAGCATCGAATTCACGTATACCGACGATTCCGGCGCCTCCCAAAAGGTGGACATTCTCCAAAAGGACACCCGCTGGATCCGCCGCAACATCAACGGCAAGCACATGGCCATGATCTTCCAGGATCCGATGACCTCGCTCGACCCGACGATGCCCATCGGCCGGCAGATCACGGAGGGCATGCTTCTCCATCTCGGCATCTCCAAAGACGAAGCCCGGCAGCGCGCCGTCCGCCTTCTGGAGGAGGTCGGCATTCCGGAGCCGGAAAAGCGGATGCGCCAGTATCCGCACCAGCTCTCCGGCGGCATGCGCCAGCGCGTCGTCATCGCCATTGCGCTCGCCTGCAACCCCGATCTGCTCATCTGCGACGAGCCCACCACGGCTCTGGACGTGACCATTCAGGCCAAGATCCTGGAACTGATCTGCCGCATCCAGAAGGAGCGCGGCATCTCCGTCATCTACATCACGCACGACCTCGGCGTCGTCGCCAAGGTGGCGGACTACGTCAATGTCATGTACGCGGGAAAGATCATCGAGGTCGGCAACGTCAACGAGATCTTCTACGAGCCCGCCCATCCCTACACCTGGGGCCTGCTCTCCGCCGTCCCCGATTTTGAGACGGATACCGACGCCGAGCGGCTCTATGCCATCCCCGGTTCCCCGCCCAACCTGATCCACGAGGTCACGGGCGACGCCTTTGCCGACCGCAACGCCTACGCCCTCAAGATCGACAAGAAGGCGGAGCCGCCCATGTTCCGCATCACGGACACCCATTCCGCCGCCACCTGGCTCCTGCATCCGGACGCCCCGAAGGTCGAGATGCCGGAGGAGCTGAAGGAACGCATCCGGCGCATGAAGGAGGCACATACCGTATGACAGCAAACTACAATGCTTCCCCTCTGCTTGAAGTGGAAGGCCTGAAGCAACACTTCAAGTCCTCCGGCGGGTTCACCGTCAAGGCCGTGGACGGCGTCAGCTTCCGCATCTATCCCGGCGAGGTCTACGGGCTCGTCGGCGAGTCCGGCTCCGGAAAGTCGACCATCGGGCGCAGCATCATCCGCCTCTATCAGCCGACGGCCGGCAGGATCCTCTTCGAGGGGCGGGACATTTCCGGCAAGCTCTCCCTGGCCGACTCCGAGCTGCTGCGGACGAAGATGCAGATGATCTTCCAGGACCCGATGGCCTCCCTGAACCCGCGCAAGACGGTCGGCGAGATCATCTCGGAGGGTCTGGTCATCCACAAGATCGGAAGCGGGCCGGACGAGCGCCGCGAGATGGTCAACGCGATCCTGAAAAAGGTCGGCCTTTCGCCGGACCACTTCGGCCGCTATCCCCACCAGTTCTCCGGCGGGCAGCGCCAGCGCGTCGGCATCGCCCGGGCGCTGATCATGAATCCGGACCTTGTCATCGCGGACGAATGCATCTCCGCGCTGGACGTTTCCATCCAGGCCCAGGTCGTCAACCTGATCCGCGACATCCAGCAGGAGACCGGCATGGCCTACCTCTTCATCGCGCATGACCTCTCCATGGTCAAGTATATTTCCGACCGCATCGGCGTTCTGCATCTCGGCCACCTTCTGGAGACGGGGACGACCGAGGAGATCTTCTCCCACCCCGTTCATCCCTATACCCGCAGCCTTCTCTCCGCGATCCCGGTGCCCGACCCGGTCGTCGAGAAGGCGCGCACGGCCGTCTCCTACGATTACCGCACCTCCGGCCTGGACTACAGCGTCGGCTCCGAGCACGCCGTCTCCGGCAGCCACACCGTCTTCGGGACGGACGAGCAGGTCGCCTCCTGGCTCAGGGCCTGAGCAAAAAATACCCCTCTGTGCATCGCGCACAGAGGGGTATTTCATATTTCGGGATCAGTCGGCGCCCTTCTTTACGGCGTCGGCCGCGGCCTTCTGCACCTCCGGCCAGGCGGAGAGCATCGGCTCGATCTTTTGGCCGCGGATCTTGCGGTCCACATAGTTTTCCGTGATCTGTTTGACCAGTGGGAAGAGCACCAGCACACCGATCAGGTTCGGGATCATCATGAGGCCGTTGAAGGTGTCGGCAAGGTCCCAGGCGAGGTTGTCCCCCATCGTGGCGCCGCCGAAAACGGCGATCACGAAGATCACGCGATAGACGATCGTGCTCTTTTCGCCGAAGAGGAACTCGCAGGCCTTCGTGCCGTAATGGCTCCAGCCGAGGACGGTGGAGAAGGCGAACATCATGACGGCGACGGCCACGAACCAGCCGCCCACGGCGCCGAAGCGCATGCTGAACACCGTGGAGACGATGTTGGCCTTCGTCAGCTCGGCATATTCGGGAAGGATCGCGCCCGTGGAGAGATCGAAAATGCCGGAGGAGAGCACGGAGAAGGCCGTGAACGTGCAGACGATGATGGTGTCGGCAAAGACCTCGAAGATGCCCCACATGCCCTGGCGCACCGGCTCGTTGACGTTGGAATTGGAGTGCACCATGACGGAGGAGCCGAGGCCGGCCTCGTTGGAGAACACGCCTCTCTTGGCGCCCTGCTCGATGGCGAGCTTGATGCCGGAGCCGACGATGCCGCCGCCGGCCGCCTTGGCCGCAAAGGCACCCTTGAAGATCGCCGCAAACACTGCGCCGACCTGGCCGATGTTGCAGAAGAAGATCACGATGGAGCCGAGCATATAGAGGATCACCATGAAGGGGACGAGCTTCTCCGTCACGGCCGCGATGCGCTTGAGTCCGCCGACGACGACAAGGCCGACCAGGATCAGGATCACGATGCCCGTCACCCACGTCGGGATGCCGAAGACGGACTGCATGTTGCCGGAAATGGAGTTGACCTGCGTCATGTTGCCGATGCCGAAGGAGGCCAGCAGGCAGAAGCAGGAGAAGAGCACGGCCAGGATCTTGCCGATCTCCCTGCAGCCCTTCTTGGCCCCGAGACCGTCGCGCAGATAGTACATGGCGCCGCCGGACCACTCGTCGTTCTTATTTTTCTGCCGATAATAAATGCCGAGCACGTTTTCCGAGAAGTTCGTCATCATGCCGAAGAAGGCGATGACCCACATCCAGAAGACCGCGCCGGGTCCGCCGATCAGGATGGCGCCCGAAACGCCGACGATGTTGCCCGTGCCGACGGTCGCCGCAAGCGCCGTGCAGAGCGACTGGAACTGGGAGATGCTCTTGTCGGCCGTGTGGCCGGTGACGCTCTTGTCCTTGAAGATGGCGCCGAGCGTGTTCTTCCACCAGTGGCCGAAATGGCTCACCTGGAAGCAGCGCGTGAGGATCGTCATCAGCACGCCGACGAAGGCCAGCAGGATCAGCGCCGGCCAGCCCCAGACCACGCCGTTGACCGCGTCATTGATCTTGGCTATCATGTCTAACATATCTTATTCCCCTCTTCATATAAAATATGTTCCTATTTTACTCAATTTCGCTCTCTTTGCAACTTGGGATATTTTACAAGATTTTCCCTCTGCTTCCCCTGCAATTCCGCACATTGTGCACAAATGTCTTTATTTGGCGGACGCATCGGCCAAAAAGATCCGCCCGGCGGACCGGGCGGATCGGAGAAAATGTGCGGTTTTTCGGACCTCAGGCGTCCCAGCCCTCGTAGCGGCCGAGCTGCGGGTCGTTGTTGCCGGAGGAGGTCGTGAACATCTCGATCATGTTGATCGGGTCGTTAAAGTCGGCGATCCAGCCTTCGCGGGCGAAGTCGAAGTTGCCGTTCTTGCGCTCCTCAAGGAAGACGTTCCAGTCTTCGACCTGGATCGTCATCTCGATGCCGACGACGGCCAGATCCTGCTGGATGGACTCTGCCACGGCGATGTGGCCGGAGGACTGGTTGGTCAGGTACTCGAGCTGGATCGGGGTCTCGGAGGAGAGCATGCCGTTGTCGTCAAACTCGAAGCCGGCCGCCTCGAGCAGCTCGATGGCGTACTCGACGGTCTCGTCGTAGTTGTCGTTGATGCCGTAGGCGTCAAAGTAACCGTCTTCTGCATCTTCCTTGAAGATGCCGCCGTTGCCGTCCGCCATGCCGAGAGGAATGTAGGAGTTGGCAGCGACCTGGCCGGTCTGGCCGACGTTCTCGCAGATATAGTCGCGGTCGATGAGGATGGAGAAGGCCTCGCGCGCGCAGGCGGCCTGCTCCGGCGTCATGCCGTCGAAGAGGGAGCTGTTGGCGTTGAAGGCAACATAGTAGGTGCCGAGCTCGTCGACAATGTAGAACTCGGGGTTCTCGTCGGCAAGAAGGGTCGCGATCTCGTCAGTCGGGACGGAGTCGGCAAAGTCGATGTCGCCGGCGTTGTAGGCGGCGTAGATGGCCGTGTCGTCCGCGGAGAGCATGAACTCGAGCTTCTCGACGGTGACGTTCTCGGCGTCGTACCAGTACGGGTTCTTTTCATAGGTCATGGAGACGTCGTGGTTCCAGGCGGTGCAGACATAGGCGCCGTTGGAGACGAAGCCGGCTTCCTGGCACCATGCGCCGGGAGCGTCTTCGGTGGAGTTGGCCTCAACATAGGCCTGGCAGACGGGATAGAAGCACGGGAAAGCCATCAGGTCTTCCATATAGGCGCAGGGGGCGGAGAGGACGAACTGGAGCGTGGTGTCGTCGAGAGCGGTGACGTTGATGGCGCCCTCGTCGTAGCCGTCAAAGCCGGAGAACATGTACTCATAGTCGGCAGCCGTCTCAGGGGCGACGGCGCGCTTCCAGGAATACTCGAAGTCGGCCGCCGTGAGGTCGGAGCCGTCGGACCACTTGAGGCCTTCCTTGAGCGTGACCGTGTAGGTCAGGCCGTCTTCGGAGACTTCATAGCCCTCGGCGCAGGCGGGAACGGTCTCGCCATCGGCATTGTAGGTGTAGAGGCCGGAGAAGGTGTTGGCTGCGAGGCAGGCGCCGTCAACGGAGCTGTTCAGAGCAGGATCGAGGTAATCCGGCTCGGAGGCCAGGTTGATGCGGAGGGTGTCGGAGCCGTTGCTGAGCGTGGCGTACATAAAGAACTTGGTGGCAAAAGCGTTGGCGTAAATGCCGGAGACGTAATCCTTCTGCATGTAGATGTCATTGTAGTAATACAGAGGGATGACGCACCAGGAGGACATGAGGATATCCTCTGCCTCGTGGAGCATTTCGGTGCGCTTTGCGGTGTCGGTCTCCGCCTTGATGGCGGCGACCAGCTCGTCATACTGACCCCATTCATTGACCGGATCAATGAAGGCGTCGCTCACGAGCTCTTCCGCAGACTCGGCGGCTGCGGAGACTGCGCAGATGGAGGCCACCATGCACAGTGCGAGAACCAGTGCGAGGAACTTTTTCATTGGAATTTCTCCTTCTTATATTTTTAACGGGAATTTCCCGTTAAATTGCGGAAATACGCTCTCTTTTATAGCACTCCTCGGCCTTCCGCACAAGACGGAATGCGCAATTTTGTGCAGAATGTCGGAATTTTCGGAGGCTTATTTGTTCCAGCAGGCGACGTTATGCCCATTCCCCCGGTCCGTCAGGGCGGGGCATTCGGCGGCGCACTGCTCGGTCGCGTAGCGGCAGCGGGTACGGAAGGGGCAGCCGGAGGGCATATTCAGCGGCGAGGGGACGTCTCCCTCCAGGACGATGCGCTTCCGGGCGCGCGTCACGTCCGGGTCCGGGATCGGCACGGCCGAGAGCAGAGACTCGGTGTAGGGGTGGATCGGGTGCTCGTTCAGCTCGTCCGCGTCCGCGATCTCCACGATCTTGCCGAGGTACATGACCGCGATGCGCTTCGAGATGTGGTGGACGACCAGCAGGTCGTGCGCAATGAAGAGATAGGCCACGCCCAGCTTTTCCTGCAGCTCCTCGAACATGTTGATGACCTGTGCCTGGATCGACACGTCCAGCGCCGAGACCGGCTCGTCGCACACGATGAACTTCGGGTTGACGGCGAGGGCGCGGGCGATCCCGATGCGCTGCCGCTGCCCGCCGGAGAACTCGTGCGCATAGCGCGTGGCGTGCTCGGCGTTGAGGCCGACGGTCGCCATGAGGTCCAGGATCTTCTCGCGGCGCTCCTTGCGGCTCGCGTAGAGGTGATGCACGTCCAGCGGCTCGCCGATGATATCCTCGACGGTCATGCGCGGGTCGAGCGAGGAATACGGATCCTGGAACACCATCTGCATCTGCTTGCGCATGCTCGTGATGTTCTTTTTCGTGACCTCTTCCCCGTTGAAGACGACCTTGCCCGCCGTCGGCTCATAGAGATGCAGCAGCGTGCGGCCGACCGTCGTCTTTCCGCAGCCGGACTCTCCGACGAGGCCCAGCGTCTCGCCGTGCCCGATGGTAAAGGAAACATCGTCCACCGCCTTGAGCTGCGTGATCTTTCCGTTCCCGGTCCGGACATTAAAATATTCCTTCAGATGCTCTACCTGAACGAGATCGCTGCTCATTGCGCCGTCCCTCCTTTTTCCTGCTCCGCCAGCCACGCGTCGCGCACGTTGATCCAGCAGGAGGCCTTGTGGTTTTCATTGATCGCGAGCTCCTCCGGCACCTCGCTGAGGCACACCTTCATGGCGGCGTCGCAGCGGGGGCAGAAGGCACAGCCCTTGGGGAGATTGAGCATGTTGATCGGCGTGCCTGCGATGGGAACGAGCTTTTTGTTCATGTTGGCCGTCGTCGGGATGGAGCGCAGCAGGCCCTTCGTATATTCATGCTTCGGGTTGTAGAAGATCTCGCGTGCGGTGCCGCGCTCGCAGATCCTGCCTCCGTACATGACGATGATATTGTCGCACAGGTCCGCAATGACGCCGAGGTCGTGCGTCACGAGGATCACGGCCATGCCCATTTTCGCCTGGATGTCCTGAATGAGCTCGAGGATCTGGGCCTGGATGGTCACGTCGAGCGCCGTGGTCGGCTCGTCCGCGATCAGAATGTCCGGCTCGCAGGCCAGCGCCATGGCGATCATGACGCGCTGACGCATGCCGCCCGAGAGCTCGTGCGGATACTGCTTGAGCCGGCGCTCCGGCTCATTGATGCCGACGAGCGTCAGCATCTCGACGGCGCGCGCCCGGGCCGCGTCGCCGCGGCGCTCGGTATGGAGCGTGATCGCCTCCATCAGCTGACTGCCGATCGTGAAGACGGGGTTGAGCGAGGTCATCGGATCCTGGAAGATGATGGAGCAGCACTTGCCGCGGAAATCGCGGAGCTGCTTTTCGCTCCACTTCGTCAGATCCTTTCCCTTGTAGAGGATCTTTCCCTGCTTGACCCTGCCCGTATCGGCCAGGATCTGCATGATCGAATAGGCCGTGACGGATTTGCCCGAGCCGGATTCGCCCACGATGCCCAGGATCTCGCCCGGGTCGAGGTTGAAGGAAACGCCGTTGACCGCCTGCACCTCACCCTTGTCGGTGAAAAAGGAGGTGTGCAGGTCCTGCACGCTCAGGAGATATTCATGTTCATTCATCGTTCGTCACCTCTTCAGCTTGGGGTCGAAGGCATCGCGCAGCCCGTCTCCCAGGAGGTTCAGGCTCAGCACGATGAGGCAGATCGTCAGCGCCGGGAAGACCAGCTTGTAGGGATAGCTCTGCAGGCCCTCGCGCGCGGAGTTGGCAAGCGAGCCGAGCGACGGCATCGGCGCCTGCACGCCCAGCCCGACGAAGCTCAGATAGCTCTCCGTGAAGATCGCGGAGGGGATCTGAAGGGCCGTGGAGATAATGATGACGGAGAGGCAGTTCGGCAGGATGTGCTTGCGGATGATGCGCCCGGGCTTGGCCCCGATCGCCTTGGCGGCGAGAATGTATTCGTTCTCCTTGATGGAGAGGATCTGCCCGCGGATCAGGCGCGCCATCGTCACCCAGTACAGAAGGCCGAACACCAGGAAGAGCGAGACCATGTTCGTCCCCAGCGAGGCGAGGAAGGTGCCTGACTTGAAGCTGAGCCTCTGGTTGAGCACGACCGAGAGCAGAATGATGATCAGCATATCCGGCAGGGAATAGATAATGTCCACAATGCGCATCATAATAAGGTCTGTGCGCCCGCCGAGGTAGCCGGAGATGCTGCCGTAGAGCATGCCGATGAGGAGCACGATGATGCTGGCGAAGAAGCCGACGACCAGGGAGACGCGCGTTCCGTAGATCACGCGGATAAAGTAGTCGCGGCATTGCTCGTCCGTCCCGAAAATGTGCGGGAAGCGGTAATTGCCTTCGGCGATGTACTGCTGCTCCGCCTTGCTGTATTCAAAGGGGCGCAGATTCTTGGCTCCCTTGTCGCGCTTGCCGTTGATGGAGAGCATTTCCTCGTAGCTGTAGGGCACGATCAGAGGCGCCACGATGATCGTGATGATGATGCAGGCGAGCACGATGAGGCTGATCACGGCCAGAGGATTCTTGAAGAGCTTGCGCATGCCGTCCTTGAAGAAGGTGACGGATTCGCTCATGACTTCCTGCTGGCGCTTCTCCTCGTCCGTTGCCGGCGTGAACTTGCCGAGGTCGATCTGTGCGCTCAGGATCCCCTTTTTCGGGAGGCCGTTTTCCTTGTTTGCCATATTTTCTTCTCCTCCCTTATTCATACTTGATGCGCGGATCCACGACCTTGTAGAGCAGATCGCAGATCAGGTTGGCCGCCACCATGAGCGCCGCGAGGAAGACCGTCGTCGCCATGATCATGGTGTAGTCGCGATTGTTGATCGAGGCCACGAACTTGCTGCCGATCCCGCCGACGGTGAAGATCGTCTCCACGACCATGGAGCCCGTGATGATGTAGGCGATCTCCGGCCCCGCGTAGGTAATGACCGGGATCAGCGAGTTGCGGAGCGCATGCTTGAAAATGATCTTCCATTTCTTCACACCCTTGGCCTTGGCCGTGCGGATATAGTCCTGGCTCAGGGCGTCGAGCATGCTGGTCTTGGCAAGGCGCGTCGTATAGGCCATGGGATAGGCCGCAAGCGCGATCACGGGCAGCGTGTAGCTCGTGCTGCTCGCGCTCCACACCGGGAACCACCCCAGCTTGATCGCGAAGACCAGCAGCAGGAGCGTTGCCAGCACGAAGCTCGGCACCGCCGTAAAGAGCGTGGAGAAAAACACGATGATGCGGTCGGGCAGCCTGTTTCGCGTCAGCGCCGCGATGCTCCCGAAGACCGTCCCCGAGATCAGCGCGATGAAGACGGCCGTCAGCCCCAGGCGGCAGGAGATGGGGAAGGACTCTCCGATGATCTCGGAGATCTCGCGCCCGTTTTTAAGCGAGACGCCGAAGTCTCCCTGCAGCATGCCCTTGATCCAGAGCAGGAACTGCGTGAGGAGGGGCTTGTCCAGGTTATACCGGGCGTTGAGCGCGTTGATGGTAGCCTCGCTCAGGGCCTTCTCCTTGTTGAACGGGCCTCCCGGCACGGCGTGCATCGCGAAAAACGTGATCGCACAGATGATGAAGATCGTCAGGATCGCCAGAAGAATGCGTTTGATTACGTATCTTGTCACTGCTTGCTTCTCTCTTTCTTTTTATTTGCTCTTGTCATCCCGCGCCGACACCGTGACCTGCGGGAACGGAATGTTGATGCCGTTTTCGCCGAAGATAATGAAGATCTCCCGGTTGAGCGCCCGCTCGACGGCCGGGCGGTTCTTCTCCTCGCAGCGCGCCCGGATCTTGATGACGACCGCGCTGTCGCCCAGCTCCGTCACGCCGAAGAATTCCGGATCGCCGAGGATCATGGGGATATTCTTGCGCATGCGGGAGAAGTTGGCCTTGAGCACTTCCTCCACGCGCTCGATCGATTCGCCGTAATCGATGCCGACCGTGCAGAAGGCGAAGGAATATTCCTGCGTCATGTTCAACACGTCGGAGATCTTGCTGTTGTTGTAGATCTTGACATTCTTGGTCGTATCCATGACCTTCGTGGTCCGCAGCCCGATCTCGACGACCTGCCCGCGGAAGCCGTCGATCGTCACGATGTCGCCCACGCGGTATTCGCCCTCGAACACGATGAACACGCCGGCCAGGATATCGCTGATGAGGCTCTGCGCGCCAAGGCCGATGACGAGAGACAAGATCCCGGCCGAGGTCAGGAGCGAGGTGGAGTCAAAGCCGATGAGATAGAGGCAGTAGAAGATGCTGACCATCGTCCCGCCGTATTTGAGCACGCTGAGCAGCAGGTTCGCGATCGTCTCGCTCTTGGTGCCGAACACCGAGATCACGAGCCGGATCACCAGGTTCAGCAGGAACACGCCCACGCCGACCGTCACCAGGAGCATCGCGCATCCCGAGAGCGCAAAGATATTGACGGAGCGGTCCCACTGCCCGCTGATGATATAGCTGATGATGGATTCCTCGCCGAAAAACCGGTCGGCGCCGAAGAGGGAGGCGAGCACATAGATCAGCAGGACGACGCCGCAGGCGCCGATGAGCGTGCTGAGCTTCTTCTCGGGGCTCATCTCCCGCCACTTTTCGTTGTTCCGGTCCCATCGGGAGGCGACGGCGTTCGTCAGGAGCTTCTCCCCTCCGACCGTCTCGATGGTGATCATTCTCGGTTCTTTTTTCGCCTTCTTCTCCTGCTCCTCTTCGAAAAGCTCTTCATACATGGCCTCCTCCTCGACCGTGGAGAGGATGACCACGAGGAGCATCGCAAGGATGCACACGAAGCTGAAGCCGACCGTCACGGCCGAGACGGCAAGGCGCGTCTCGTAGATCTCGGAGAGCGGAATGCACGCCGCGACATAGTATCCGTTCAGATAGCGGCTGCTGATGAAGAGCTTCACGCCGCCGCTCTGCTGGAAGCCGTTGTAGTTGTCCGCAAAGGCGTTTTCGGTAAACCCGAGCTCTGCCGCCGCCTTCCCGATATTGGCGGCGTTCGGCGCGTAGAGCACCGTGTGCTCCTCGCCGCCGTCAAACGCGAGGAGGCAGCCGCTGTTCATGACCGTAACGCCGTCGAGCACATAGGAGACCTGCGTCGTGCTGCGGATCCGCTCCATGATATCGGAGGCGACGTTGATCTGCACCAGGGAATCGTGCTGCGTGATCGGATTTCCGCTCCAGCGGCCTTCCCCGTCGCGCTCATATTCCTCGCGCGAGGCGTAGGCCGTGTTTCCCTCCTCGTCCGTGTAGGTATAATACTTCATCGGCACGCCGATGTACTGGCTCTCCTCGCCGGTCTCATCGACGGTGTCATCCTGGATCAGATAGTCCTTGCGCCCGTCGAGCACCTGGAGGAAGTCATAGGACTGGTCTCCCTCCGTCCGGCTGATCGTGAAGGACCAGTTTTCCGTGTTCGTCGCAATCGTGCGGCCCTGTTCGTCGAAGATATAGATCCCGCGGATCCCGTTTCCTTCGCAGAGCTCCTTCAGGATCTCCGATTCCGAAGCGCTCCGGAGCAGATTGCCCTCCGAGTCCGTCACATAGCTCCGCATTCCGCTTTCGTCATAGGCAGAATAGGTCCGGTTGATGCCGGAATTGAGGAGAGAGGGATCCTCCTCCAGAATATAGGCGATCAGCTCCGCCTTCGCGAGATAGCGCTCCTCGTAATAGCCGCTGATCATCTCTTCCATTTCCGTGCTCGCGTTGATCTTCGTCTCCGCCTCCGAGACGGCGTTCTTTGCGCTGCTCACGGCGCCGGAGAGGGAGAGAAGCGTCTGCACATACAGGCTCACAAAGAAGATCAGCACGAGCCCGATCGCGGACACGGGAAAGGTCTTTTTCGCCACGCCGCGGTTCCATACGATCCAGTCGCCCGACCGGAGGGGGGCGACCCTGCGGTATTCAAATTGGACGCCCTGCCTTGCCGCGTCGATCCGGACAAAGACGGCATACATCAGCGAGACGAACGCCGTCATAAGAAACAGCGTCCCCGCCCAGAAAACGGCCCGGTTGTTCCCGGAGTAGATCGTCTCCGTAATAATGGCCGCCGTGATGATCGTGACGTCGCCGCAGGCGCGGGAGACGCAGTAATATTCCTTTCCTTCGATCATCTGGATCCCGTCATAGGAATCCTGCAGAATATCCGCCGTCATCCCCAGGTCGCCGATGCTCTCGCCGGTGTGCACCTCGGAGCCGTCGTTATAATAGAGCAGCGTGCCCTTCTCCTTGTCCGCCGCGAACACGAAGCCCGAGCCCGAAACGGAGGTATCTCCAATGATCTCTCCGAGGTCCGTCAGGGAGGCGAACTGCAGGTCCAGGATCTCCCGGCGGATGCCGAGGATCATATGATATCTTCCGTAGGCGCTCTGCAACGGATAGGAATAGAAATAGTAGCTTCCTTCCTCCAGCTCGACGGCGATGGGAGCGCGGTTCGCTTCCTCCCGCATCAGCTCCTTCAGCGTCTCCGCGCTGATCTCCTCGCCGTCGCCCAGGTTGGTGCCGATATAGCTTTCGTCATAGGACAGGACGATCCGCCCCACCCCGTTGACGACGAACAGATGGTCCACGTCGGCCCGCTCCATGATGGTCCGGAACATCCCGGCGCGCGCGGCTCCGTCCTCGGTAATATAATCGTCAAAGAGGCCGGACTCGAGCAGCTGCGCCAGATCCTGCAGCGTTTCATAGTTGCAGTTGTGGTAGATCGCCGTCAGCTCCTCGGCATTTTCCTCGTTGCTGCGGATCGTCTCCGCAAGCTCGTCGAGCACAAGGATGCTCTGCTGCTTCTGCTTGTAGCGGGAGTTCGCGTCCTGCATATGATTGAGCAAAGCAATGAGGCCGACCGAGAAAAGCACGATCAGCGCCAGATTGACCGCCGTCTTGATCCGAAACCGCTTGTTCTTCATTTCGTTCCTCTTTTGGGGATGATTTACATAATTAAAGTTATTATACTATAAAAACCCCGGCAGTTGCAAGTACAAAACTGCCGGGGCTTCCTTATTTTATGCTGATTTTATGCTGTTTTCCGGGCAATTCCGCTTCAGCGGTTCCGCATGACCGTCTTCATGCGCTGGCTGTGGTCCAGAATGCTCTTTCTCAGGCGAAGGTTCTTCGGCGTCACTTCCAGCAGCTCGTCGTCCGCGAGGAACTCGAGGCACTGCTCCAGGCTCATCTGGCGAGGCGGGATCAGGCGGAGTGCCTCGTCGGAGCCGGAGGCGCGCGTATTGGTCAGGTGCTTCGTCCGGCAGACGTTGACGGTGATGTCGTCCTGCTTCGGGCATTCGCCGACGACCATTCCTCCGTAGACCATCGTGCCCGGCGTGATGAACATGACGCCGCGCTCCTGCGCGTTCCAGATCCCGTAGGCGACGGCCTCGCCGGTCTCGTGCGCGATCAGGGAGCCGGTGTGCCGGCGGGCCAGATCGCCCTTGAAGGGCTCGTAATCCTCAAAGACCGAGGCCAGAATGCCCTCGCCCTTGGTGTCCGTCAAAAATTCGTTGCGGTAGCCGAAGAGCCCGCGGGACGGAACGAGAAATTCCATCTTCATGCGCTCGCCGACCGGCGTCATTTCCTTGAACTCGCCCTTGCGGCTTCCGAGCTTTTCCATAACGGAGCCCATCGCGTCCGACGGGACATCCACCACCACGCGCTCGACCGGCTCGCAGAGCACGCCGTCGATCTCTTTGTAAAGCACGCGCGGGGGCGACACCTGGAATTCATAGCCTTCGCGGCGCATCGTCTCGATCAGGATGGAGAGGCTCATTTCGCCGCGCCCGGCAACGTTGAAGCTGTCCGTGCTGCCCTCGACGTCGGTCACGCGAAGGGAAACGTCCTTCAGCGTTTCGCGGATCAGGCGGTCGTGGATCTGGCGGGAGGTGACATACTTGCCCTCTCGCCCGGCATAGGGGCTGTCGTTGACCGAGAAGGTCATCTCCAGCGTCGGCGCGCTGATCTTGACGAAGGGCAGGGGCTCGGCAAAGCCGCGCGCGCAGATCGTATCGCCGATCGTCACGTCGCCGATGCCGCTCATGGCAATGATGTTGCCGGCCGAGGCCTCCGTCACCGGCACGCGGTTCAGGCCCTCGAACTGGTAGAGGGAGACGGCCTTCGCCTTCATCGGCGCTTCCTCCGGATGGTGGAAGTTGCACACGTCGATCTCCTGGTTCTGGCGGATCACGCCGCGCTCGATCCGGCCGATCGCGATGCGGCCGACGTATTCATTGTAGTCCACGCTCGACACCAGCATCTGGAACGGAGCTTCTTCGTTCATCTCGGGCTCCGGGATATACTCCAGGATCGTTTCGAAAAGCGGCTTGAGGTCTGTGCCGGGAACGTCGGGAGAATAGCTCGCGGTGCCGTTGCGCCCGGAGCAGAAGAGCATCGGAGAGTCGAGCTGCTCGTCCGTCGCGTCGAGATCCATCAGCAGCTCAAGCACCTCGTCGATGACCTCGTGGATGCGCTGGTCGGGCCGGTCGATCTTGTTGACGACGACGATCACGCGGTGCCCCAGCTCCAGCGCGCGGCTCAGAACGAAGCGCGTCTGCGGCATCGGGCCCTCTGCGGCGTCCACCAGAAGAATAACGCCGTTGACCATCTTCAGAATGCGCTCCACCTCGCCGCCGAAGTCGGCATGGCCCGGCGTGTCGACGATATTGATCTTCGTGTCCCCATACCACACGGCCGTATTCTTCGCCATGATGGTGATGCCGCGCTCGCGTTCAAGATCGTTGGAGTCCATCACGCGCTCAACGACCTCCTGGTTCTCGCGGTAAACGCCGGACTGCTTGAGCAGTTCGTCCACAAGCGTCGTCTTGCCGTGGTCAACGTGGGCAATAATTGCTACATTTCTCAGCTTACTCATATTACATGATTCCTTTTCTTCATCAATTCACAACAAAATTGGATTTTAACACTTGATTGCGCAAAACGCAACCTTTATAATAGACAAGATCACAATATTCTTTTTTCTTCCCGGAGCCTCTATGACCTACAACTTTTTTGCCTACATCGCGCGCATGAAGTATATCTCCCGCTGGAGCCTCATGCGCAACGCCCTTCCCGAGAACATCCAGGAGCACAGCCACATGACCGCCGTCATCGCGCACGCGCTTGCCGTCATCCGGCGGGACGTGTATCACATCCCCTGCGACCCGGACGAGTACGCGACCGTCGCTCTCTATCATGACTGCTCGGAGATCCTCACCGGCGACCTCCCGACTCCCATCAAGTACTACAGCCCCGAGATCAAGGACGCCTACAAGCAGGTCGAGCAGCTCGCCTGCGACCGGCTCCTTGCCACGCTTCCGGAGGAGATCCGCGCTTCCTTCGCTCCCGTGATCGGAGGGGAGGCGGAGGCGCGGCTCTATGACCTCGTCAAGGCGGCGGACAAGCTCAGCGCCTACCTGAAATGCATCGAGGAGCGCCGCGCCGGAAACGACGAGTTTCTCTCCGCCGAAAAGCAGACCCGCTCCCTTCTCGAGGAGAGCCCGCTCCCCGAGGTGCACTATTTTCTGGAAAACTTTATCCCTGCCTTCGAGCTCACGCTCGACGAGCTCGGCACTATCGACAGCTGAATCAGAAAGGAATCGACCCATGGAACAGACGAAGATCGACCGCATCAATGCCCTCGCCCGCCTTGCGAAGGAACGCGCCCTGACCGGCGAGGAGCTCGCCGAACGCGACGCGCTCCGCAAGGAATACCTGGAGGACTGGCGGCGCAGCACCATTGACGTTCTGGAAAATACTTACGTCCAGACGCCGGACGGAAAGAAGCATAAACTGGCGCCGAAGGGCAGCCCGGAGCAGAAGGAGGAAACGCAGGCATGAGCACAAAGAGAAAAGTCAAGCGCCTCATCGGCGGGATCGCGTTCACGATCGTCTTCCTCGTTTTTGCCTTTATCAGCTGCAAGGTCGCCGTACACAGCAGCGATCTGAATTATACCTCCGAAACCACCTTTGACCACAACTACGGATACGACCGGGAAAATTACCTCATCCGCATGGGCCGCTCCGATGAGCTCTCGAGCTACGTGCCGGAGGGCTACGTCAGCGCTTCCTCTGCCGCCGTGACCGGATCCGAGCCCGCCGTCAGCGAGCCTGCCCCGGCCGCGGAAGAAACGGAGGCCGTCCCCGCCGCCTCAGCCGAGCCTGAGATCTTCTCCGAGCCCGCAGACGAGACGACCGTCGCTCCGATCTCCTCTTACGGCAAGGCGCTCGCCAATGCCGCCGCGCTCGGGCTCCCCGAGCCGCCGGATATCGACATCACCGAGTGGCAGTATCTCCTCGTCAACGCCTCCCATCCGCTCGACCCCGTCGACTATGCCCCGACGCTTGCCTACCTCACCAACACCTGCGTCGATTCCGAGATCCTGGACTACCAGAACGGCTACGGCTGTGCCGTCGACGAGCGCATTGCGCAGGCTCTGGTCGACTTCTCCCAGGCCTGCAAGGCGGAGGGCCTTCCCGTCTACCTCTCCTCGGGCTACCGCTCTTATGACGAACAGATGACGCTCTTCCAGCGCAAGGTCAATCAGGGTTATACGGAGGACGTCGCCAAGACGATCGTCGCCTACCCCGGCACGAGCGAGCACCAGACCGGCCTCAGCTGCGACATTACCGACTATTACCGCGAGACCAAGGACAGCTCCCTCGAGCAGACGGCCACCTACCAGTGGCTCTGCGCACACTGCGCGGAGTACGGCTTCGTGGTCCGCTACCCCGCCGACAAGAGCGGCAGCGCCGACAGCGTCACCGGCATCATCTACGAGCCCTGGCATTTCCGCTATGTCGGAACGGAAGCCGCGCAGTATATGACGGACAACGGCCTCTGCCTGGAGGAGTTCGTCGCGCTGTACGAATAAAGCTTTGCATGAAAAAAGACCCGCTTCGGCGGGTCTTTTTTCGTGCCTGTATTCTTTTCAGAAATCGAACGTATGCGGCAGCAGCTCGCTAAGGCGGTAGCTGACGTACCGGCCGCCGGCCTTGGCACAGAGGACCTCCATCTCGGGGGAGAACTCCGCCAGGAACTGCCGGCAGGCGCCGCAGGGGGTGCACCAGTTTTCGCTCTCCGCATAGATGGCGATCCGCCGGAAGCTCGTATGCCCCTCGCTGACCGCCTTCACGCAGGCGGTGCGCTCCGCGCAGATCGTGCTGCCGAGCGCCGCATTTTCCACGTTGCACCCGGTATAGATCGTTCCGTCGTCGCATTCGAGCGCCGCACCGACGCCGAAGTGGGAATACGGCGCGTAGGCCTTCAGCGAAGCCTCCTGCGCCTGTGCCATTAACTCTCGGTCTGTCATGTTTTGTTTCCTTTCCGTCAGTCGCTGTTGAAGCGGATGGTCCAGTTGGTGAAATTATAGAGAGGATTGCCCATGTTCGGCTCAATGCCGCGGATGGCCTGGCGGTGCGTGATGATCTGCTGCTTCTCGAACCCGATCACCACGAGCTGCGCCGCATTCGTCAGCACATATTCGCAGAAGGAGCGGTAATTCGTCTTGCGCGAGCTGTCTCCGGAGGCGAGATAATTATAAAGGTAGGTCTCATACCCGTTGCCGACGGAGCGTGAGAAGTTCACGTTCGAGGAGCGGTTGTTCTCCGTCCGCTCCTGCAGGAGCTGCGTAATGTCGAAATTGTTGCGCAGCTTGACCTCCGCATAGTACATATCATACTCGATGGGGGAAAAGTCCTCGTCCTCGAGCTGCTCCTCGGTATAGTCCTCGTAATTTGTGACGGCCGCGTAGTATTCGTCCCACGTCAGCTCCTGCACATTGACATTGATGCCGATGGTCAGCATGTCCTCCTTGAACCGGTTCACGACGCCGGCCTTGGCCGAGCTGTCGCTGCAGAGGATGAAGTTGATGGTCAGATCGTCGTTGGTCCCGTTCATGATCTCCATCATGCCGTCTTCATCGTAATCCCGGATGCCGTTGTTCTCGAGAATGGTCTTGCACTTGGTGAGGTCAAACTGGAGGGCCGTGTTGAGATCCGCGGGATACTCCTCCACCGTCGGGTACATCGGGATCGCGGACGCCACCGCGTTGCTGTTCAGCAGGTCTACAAGATACTCCCGGTCGAACGCATACTGCATCGCGTAGCGGAAGCCGCTGTTGGACCCGAGGCGCGTCTCCTCGTTGAAGGAGACGAAGTGCATGTTCGTCGTGGCATAGGTGTGGATCTCGTTCGTGCTGGCATAGCCGAGGTTGGTGTAGCTGGAGGGGTCGTTGATGACGCAGTCGATATAGGAGTCCTCAAAGGCGTTGATGATGTCTTCCGCGTCCTTGTATTCCTTGATATACACGGTCTCGACCGGGAGATTTTTATAGTCCGGATGGCCCTCGTAGCCGTCCAGCGCAACGAGCGTCTGCTGCGCTTCCGTTACGACATTGCCCTCCTCGTCGAGCACCTCCTCCGTCTCTTCCAGGCGGTAGGTATACGGGCCGCTCCCCTGGGGGAACTTCTCATCGTAGCTGCCGTACTGAATGATGGGGATGTTCAGCAGCTTGATGAACTGGGTATCGCCGATGCTGAGCGTCACATAGAGCTTGTCGTCTCCGTCCTGCGAGGCGCCCTGGTAGGTGGAGAAGCGCCCGGAATAGCGGTCGGAGGACACGGCGCGGTCCAGCGAATAGCGCACGTCCTTGCTCGTGAGAGGCGTCCCGTCGTGGAAGGTGCGGGAGGTGTCGATCGTGAGCTCCCAGTAGGTGGCGGCATCGTTGTACTTCCAGTCGGTGATCACATTCGGGATCACCTCAAAGTTGTCGTCCAGCTCCACCATGTTGTCGTATACGAGGCAGCAGACCAGCTGGTTGGCGTGGTTCGTGGCGATGAGCGGATTGAAGCTGTAGGTCCGGTTGCAGTTGAGCGAAAAGACGTTGTCCGCCGCCTCGCCCATGGTCAGGTCCTTGCCTTCCGTCGATTCCGGCACCTCGTCCGCCTGCAGGTTCGTGCCCGGCAGCGAGATGTCGCAGCCCGTCGCCGTGAAGGCGATCGCCAGCACAAGCAGCAGGGCGATCCATCGGTTCTTTCTCTGCATCTCCCTCACCTCAGCACGATCCCCGCCGCGAGGATCCCGCGGACCGTCCCTGCCCGGTTCGTATAGCGGGCAGACCAGAATTTTTCCGGATGGCACATCGTGCATTCCTCTGAAATGTCGATATTTTCCGCCTTTACGCCCAGCTGCTGCAGCCTCCGGGCATTCGCGGCGCGCAGATCCACCATGTATTTCCCGTCCGCCCGGACGGTCCACAGCCCATCGGTGTCTCCGCCGAGCCAGCGGTCAATGGCATCCGGAACGTCCCGGTCCGTTTCAAAGCAGCATTTTCCGATCGACGGCCCGATCGCCGCGACGATCTTCTCCGGCTTCGTCCCGAACTTTGCCATTTCCTCCAGCGCGACGCCGAGAATGTCCTTCACGGAGCTCTTCCAGCCGCAGTGCACGGCTCCGGCCGATCTTTCTTCTCCGTCATAGAGCAGGACCGGAACGCAGTCCGCCGTGAAGCAGAAGATCGGCAGGTTCTTCGTGCCGGTCACGAGCCCGTCCGCCTGATACGGCAGATCCGCAAGGCAGACGTGCCGGTCCGCGTCTCCGACGACCTGGATATGGTTCCCGTGGACCTGGTCGGTAATGCAGCAGTCGTCCGGCCCCGCGCCGAAGAGGGCGCACCAGCGGGTGTAGTTCTCCCGTACATTCTCCCGGCTGTCTCCCCGCGTCGTGCTGAAATTCATCGACGCGAAGCCTCCCGTGCTCACGCCGCCGTAACGCGTGGAAAAGGCATGCATGGCGGGAAGGAGCGAGGATGCGCTGTAAACGATCCCGTTTTCTGTTTTATGATCCCGAAACATTCGTCTTTTTACTCATTTCTGCCGCAGCATTCCTTGTATTTCAGCCTGCGGCTGCCGTCTGCTTTCATTCTGCCGCACGGGCAGGGGTCGTTTCTTCCCGGCTTCACGGCCGCTTTGACCGGCTTCTTCTTTTCCGGCTCTCCCCCCGCGTTTGCCGCAACGTTTTTGGCCACGGCCTTGCGCTCCACGGTCTGCTCCGCGCGCACGCGGACGGTGTACAGGCGGCGGACGGTCTCCTCGCGGATGCCGTTGACCATGTTTTCGAACATGTCAAAGCCTTCCTGCTTGTAGGCATCGATCGGCTTGACGGAGCCGTAGCCGCGCAGCCCGATGCCGCGCTTCAGCTCTTCCATGGCGTCGATATGGTCCATCCAGTATTCGTCCACCACACGCAGCATGACGACCCGCTCCAGCTCCCGGATGAGGGGCGTTCCGTTCGGCATATTGCCGAAGGCCTGCTCCCGGGCCGCATAGGCCTTTTCCGCCAGCCCCTGCAGGATCTCCGTCAGCTTTTCCTGACCGATGGAACCGTTCTCGCCGAGGCGGACGGCCCCGGCCGGCAGGAAGAGCTTCGTGAACGGGGCAAGCGTCTCGTCGAGCTGCGCCTGGCTTTCGATCTCGGTTCCGCCGCAGCCTTCGGCGACGTTGGAGGAGACGAACTCCCGGATCATTTTCCGGATCTGCTGCTGCAGATCCTCGCCGTTGAGCACCTTCTGCCGCTCGCCGTAGATGATCTCTCTCTGCTTGTTCATGACGTCGTCATACTCCAGAACCGTCTTGCGGGTCTGGAAGTTGCGTGACTCCACGGTCTTCTGCGCCTGCTCGATCGCGTTGGAGAGAAGCTTGTGGTCGAGCGGCGTATCGTCGTCCACGTTCAGCGCCTCCATCATTCCCATGATCCGCTCGGAGCCGAAGAGGCGCATGATATCGTCCGTCATCGCGAGATAGAACCGGCTCTCGCCCGGGTCTCCCTGGCGGCCGGAGCGGCCGCGGAGCTGGTTGTCGATGCGGCGGGACTCGTGGCGCTCGGTGCCGAGGATGAAGAGGCCGCCTGCGGCGCGGACGCGTTCGGCCTCGGCGTCGGTCTCCTTCTTGTGTTCCGCCAGCTTTTCGGCAAAGAGCTTGCGGGCGGCAAGAATGTCCTCGTTGTCCGTCTCGGCAAAGCCCGTGGCCTCCGCGATGACGGCGTCCTCAAAGCCGGCCTTCCGGAGATCCTGCCTTGCGAGAAATTCCGGGTTGCCGCCGAGCACGATGTCCGTGCCGCGCCCTGCCATGTTCGTCGCGATCGTCACGCTTCCGATGCGCCCCGCCTGGGCGACGATCTCCGCTTCCTTCTCGTGATACTTTGCATTGAGCACGGTATGCGGCACGCCGCGGCGCTTGAGCAGCGTGGAGATGTATTCGCTCTTTTCGATCGAGACCGTGCCGACAAGGATCGGCTGCCCCTTCTCGTAGCAGGCGGCGATCTGCTCGATGATCGCGCGGTTCTTTCCGGCGTCGTTTTTGTAGACCACGTCCGGATGATCCTCGCGGATCACGGGGCGGTTCGTCGGGATCTCGATGATGTCCAGGCCGTAGATCGCCTGGAACTCCTCCGCTTCGGTCGCGGCCGTGCCGGTCATGCCGGAGAGCTTGCCGTAAAGGCGGAAGTAGTTCTGGAAGGTGATCGTCGCGAGCGTCTTGTTCTCCTTCTGGACGTCGACATGCTCCTTTGCCTCGATGGCCTGGTGCAGGCCCTCCGAATAGCGCCGGCCCAGCATCAGGCGGCCGGTGAACTCGTCGACGATGATGATCTCCCCGTCCTTGACGATATAGTCGATATCGCGCTTCATGATGCCGTGAGCCTTCAGCGCCTGGTTGATATGATGGCTCAGCGTTGCGTTTTCGATGTCCGCCAGATTCTCGAGGCCGAAGGCGCGCTCGGCCTTCGCGATGCCGCGTGCCGTGAGCGTGGCCGTCTTGGCCTTTTCATCGACGACGTAGTCCGCGTCGAGATCCTCGCTCTCCTCTTCCTTTTCGTCCACCGTCGCGTAGACGACCTTCTTCAGCCCGGAGACAAAGCCGTCCGCCTGGCGGTAAAGGTCCGTGCTCTCATCCCCCTGGCCGGAGATGATCAAGGGGGTGCGCGCCTCGTCGATCAGGATCGAGTCGACCTCGTCGACGATGGCGAAGCTGTGGCCGCGCTGCACCATGTTTTCCTTGTAGAGGGCCATGTTGTCGCGCAGATAGTCAAAACCCATCTCGTTGTTCGTGCCGTAGGTGATGTCGCAGGCGTAGGCCGCCTTGCGCTGCGGCGGCGTCAGGTCATGCACGATGAGCCCCACGCTCAGCCCGAGGAAGCGGTGCACCTTGCCCATCCACTCGCTGTCGCGCCGTGCGAGATAGTCGTTCACGGTGACAACGTGCACGCCCTCTCCGGTCAGCGCGTTGAGGTAGGACGGCAGCACGGCGACGAGCGTTTTTCCTTCGCCCGTCTTCATCTCGGCGATGCGCCCCTGGTGCAGCACGATCCCGCCGATGACCTGCACGTAGAACGGCTTCATCCCCAGCACGCGCCAGGCCGCCTCGCGGACGGTCGCAAACGCGTCCGGCAGGATGTCGTCCGTCGTTTCGCCGGAAGAAAGGCGCGCCTTGAGCTCGTCCGTCTTCGCGCGCAGTTCGGCGTCGCTCATGGCGGCGTACTTCTCCTCGAGCGCCATGACGCTCTTGGCGATCGGAACGATCTTTTTCAGCTCCCGGTCCGAGTAGCTTCCGAATATTTTATCTAAAAGTCCCATAACGTTCTTCTTCCTTTTCGCGGATAATAATTCAGAATGCAGTATATCACAAAACCGAAAGCTTGACTATCTTTATTCCGAAAGTTTATGCATTATTCACGATTTTCGCTTCTTGTAGAAATTCTGCATCTGTGCTAATATTGTTGGTCGTGTAAATCAGGTATTGGATCAGGAGGAGCTCTCTCATGCAGGAAATCGGCTTCAGCAGCGAGAAGTACAAGACGCTGCAGTCTCAGCACATCAAGGACCGGATCTCCCGCTTCGGCGGCAAGCTTTATCTCGAATTCGGCGGCAAGCTTTTTGACGACTATCATGCATCCCGCGTCCTTCCCGGCTTCGAGCCGGACAGCAAGGTCAAGATGCTCCTTGAAATGAAGGACGAGGCCGAGATCGTCATCGCCATCTCCGCCGATGACATTGAGCGTTCCAAGCGCCGCGGCGACCTCGGCATTACCTACGATGCCGAGACGCTCCGCCTCATAGACGACTTCCGCGGCATCGGCCTGTACGTCGGCAGAGTTGTGATCACGCATAACCG
>R05__coassemble_59_pt1 | contig 59147 bp, 71 predicted proteins | sample R05__metabat2_low_PE_040 | metagenome-assembled genome bin R05 | reverse complement strand
CTGTGCCGAAGATACTTGTCTGGCGACGGACCGGGAAAATAGGTCAATGCCAACACACAAAAAGAACCGATTCTCCTTCGAGAGTCGGTTCTTTTTTGTGAACGGAAGTAATTTACTTGATCGATCCCAGATACCCTTCCAGGATCAGACTCGCCGCGACTGCGTCGACGTTCTTCCTGTGATTTTTCTCCTTCCGCCCGTTGGCGTGGAGAATGGCGTGAGCCTCGATGCTGCTGCGTCGCTCGTCCCAAAGAATGACCGGAAGCCCGGAATCCTGCTCAAGCATTGCCTTGAACGTGCGGCTTTTCTCGGCCCGGGATCCTTCCGAACCGTCCATATTTTTCGGCAGGCCAAGCACGAGCGTACTCACGTCCCTTGCTCTGGCTTCTGCCGTAATATTTTGGGAAGCGCGTTCCATGTTGTGCTCGGCCAGCGTCCAGGCGTCTCCGCAGATCATCCCTGTGAGATCCGAGACGGCAAGCCCGATGCGGGCGTCTCCGTAGTCGATCGCCATGATCCTCATAATATAATTTCTCTCCTTTTTGAGTTTTTCTTATTATAAATGCAGAAAATCGTCTGTGCAAGAGGCAAATAATGCTTGACCTTGCGGCAAGCCTATGATATATTAACTCTACCTGTGCGGAATGGCTCTGTCCGTCCGTTTCAGGGAGGCATGCCTTAGGCGGCGCCGCTAGGTTCATTCGTGCAGGATCTTCCTGCGCGTTGGAGAGCGCGCCCGGCATCCGGCTTCCGGTTGTCAGGCGTATTTTTTTGGCAAAGCCCAAGGGCAGAGATCCAGGCAAATTTGAATAGGAGGTGCCGTGAAATGGCTGCAGGTGCAAGAGTAAAGATCACGCTCAGATGCGAAGAGTGCAAGCAGAGAAACTACAACACGATGAAGAACAAGAAGAACACCAGCGACAAGGTAGAGCTCAGCAAGTATTGCCCCTTCTGCAGAAAGCACACCAAGCATGTTGAGACCAAGTAATCTTCTGAAAGGATCGTGTGAAAATGGCTGAAGAAAAAAAGACAAATGCCGCTCCGGCAAAAGCCGTCACCGCCGTAAAGAAGGACGAGACTGCAAAGCTTGGTTTCTTTGACAAGGTCAAGAAGTGGTTTCGTGAGATGAAGAGTGAGCTGAAGAAGGTCATATGGCCGACCAAGGATCAGCTCGTTAAGAACTCTCTTATCTCTGTCGGTATGATTATTGTTTCTTCTGTTGTGATCTGGGGCTTCGATGAGATCGCCCAGCTGCTGGTCAAGGCTCTGTTGACCCTTGCAGGTTGATCGCAATGGCGGAAAGCGCAAAATGGTATGTCGTTCATACCTATTCCGGGTATGAAAACGCTGTAAAGGCCGCTGTTGAAAAGGCAGCGGAGAACCGCAAGATGACGGACCTCATCGAAGAAGTCCGCATCCCGATGGAAACCGTGACGGAGATCACCGACGCCGGTGAAAAGACGGTGGAGCGGAAGGTCTTCCCCGGCTACGTCCTCATCAAAATGATCTTGACGGACGAAAGCTGGCACCTGGTCCATAACGTGCGCGGTGCAACCGGCTTCGTCGGCGCAGACGGGAAAGCGATCCCGCTGACGGAGCAGGAGATCTATGACCTCGGCGTCGAGCATAGAGAGATCAACGTCGGCTACGCCGTTGGAGACACCGTAAAGGTGATCGACGGTCCTCTCACCGGGTTCCTTGGCAAGGTCGAGGAGCTGGATGTGGAAGGGAATTCCGTAAATGTCGTTGTTTCGATGTTCGGCAGAGAGACTCCGGTCGATCTGGAGCTCGATCAGGTCGAAGCGCTCGCCGACTGAGCGCGCAATTAAAATTGAATGAAGAAAGAGGTGCTTTAAAGTGGCACAGAAAGTAGTTGGATACGTTAGATTCCAGGTTCCCGCCGGCAAGGCAACTCCGGCTCCCCCCGTAGGCCCTGCTCTTGGTCAGTACGGCGTGAACATCGGTATGTTCACGAAGGACTTCAACGAGCGCACGAAAGCAGACATGGGAATGATGATCCCGGTCGTTATCACGGTCTATGCAGACCACAGCTTCACCTTCGTCTGCAAGACTCCCCCTGCAGCTCTTCTCATCAAGAAGGCCTGCGGCATTGAGACGGCTTCCGGCGTCCCCCAGAGAGACAAGGTCGCTACGATCAGCAAGGAAGATGTCCGCAAGATCGCCGAGCAGAAGATGCCCGACCTGAACTGCACGGATATCGAGTCTGCCATGAGCATGATCGCCGGTACCTGCCGCTCGATGGGCGTTGTGGTCGGAGACTAATGGAGGTAGCTGAAGATGTTCAGAGGTAAGAATTACAAAGAGAGCGCCAAGCTCATTGAAAAGTCCACCCAGTACGAAGCAGCCGATGCCTTCAAGCTCGTCTGCGAAGCCAGCAAGGCAAAGTTCGACGAGACGGTCGAGCTGCATGTCAAGCTCGGTGTTGACGGACGTCACGCCGACCAGCAGGTCCGCGGTGCAATCGTTCTCCCGAACGGCACCGGCAAGACGGTCCGTGTCCTTGTGTTCTGCAAGCCGGAGCGCGTGGAAGAGGTCACGGCAGCCGGCGCAGACTATGCCGGCGGTATGGATCTTGTTGAGAAGATCCAGAAGGAGAACTGGTTCGAATTCGATACGGTCATTGCTTCCCCCGATATGATGGGTGTTGTCGGCCGTCTCGGTAAGATCCTTGGCCCGAAGGGCCTTATGCCGTCCCCGAAGGCCGGCACGGTCACGGCCAACGTAGCCCAGGCTGTCAAGGAAGCCAAAGCCGGTAAAGTGGAGTATCGTCTGGATAAGACGAACATCATCCACTGCCCGATCGGCAAGGTCAGCTTTGGTGCGGAAAAGCTCACGGAGAACTACAATGCCCTCATCGGTGCCATCAACAAGGCAAAGCCTGCCACGGCCAAGGGCCAGTACATCCGTTCCTGCGTCGCAGCCTCCACGATGGGTCCCGGCGTCAAGATCAACGCTCAGAAGCAGATCTGATTTTAAACTCAAAAGATCCCGCGGCCGAAAAGGCTGCGGGATCTTTTTATTGGTCCGGAAAAAGAAAACAGCAGAGCCAAAGCGACGCTGCTGTTTTGAAGTGGAGAGCAGCGGACTCGAACCGTTGACCTTCCGCGTGTGAGGCGGACGCTCTAACCAGCTGAGCTAGCCCTCCAAAGCCTAAATAGTGTAGCATATTCTTCCCTGCTTTTCAAGTAGAAATTTTCTTTTTTCAAAAGAAATGAAAGATTCCGGTTGACAAACAGGGCCTGCTCTGCTATAATTCAAAAGCTGTTTACGGCGGCATAGCTCAGTTGGCTAGAGCATTCGGTTCATACCCGAAGTGTCCCCGGTTCGAATCCAGGTGCCGCTACCAGCAGACCGATCCATATTTTATGGGTCGGTTTTGGCCCGGTGGTCAAGCGGTTAAGACACCGCCCTTTCACGGCGGTAACACGAGTTCGAGTCTCGTCCGGGTCATTTGAAAAGCTTCGCAGTTGCTGCGGAGCTTTTTTGTTTTATGCTTAAAAATGCCAAATAAAAAAGATCCCCGTTTCAAAACGGAGATCTTTTTGTTTTACCTGAAGATCAGTCGCTTACGTACGGCAGAAGAGCAACGATACGGGCTCTCTTGATGGCTTCGGTAAGCTCGCGCTGATGCATGGCGCAGGTGCCGGTGGTGCGGCGGGGAAGGATCTTGCTGCGCTCGGAGATATAATGACGGAGCGTGGCAGTATCTTTATAATCGATCGAAGATTTCTTCTCAACGCAGAACTGGCAGACTTTTTTGCGCTTGCGGATATTCTTGGGATTGGACTTGTCAAATGCCATTGCGGTATCCTCCTGTATTTATTTAGAACGGAAGTTCGCCGTCGTCGTCCGAGAGCTCGTGGAACTCATTCCGGGCCGGAGACGGAGAAGCGGGCGCGGCATAGTCATTGCCGGAATAGCTGCTGTAATTGCTCGAGGCATTTTCGCTCTCGCGGCGCTTGCTTTCACCGAAATACATATTGTCAACGATGACCTCGGCGCTGCGGCGGCGGTTGCCTTCCTTGTCCGTCCAGTCGCGGATCTGGAGGCGGCCCGAAACGACAGCCATGCTGCCCTTCTGGAAATATTTGCTGATAAACTCAGCGGTAGAACGCCAGGCGACGCAGTCGATGAAATCGGTCTGCTTTTCGCCGCTTTCCCGGGAATTATAGTCGCGGTCAACGGCTACCGAAAAAGAAGCGACCGGTGTCTGGGTCTGGGTATACCTGAGCTCCGGATCCCGGGTCAGGCGGCCCATGATGACGATGTGATTGAGCATCGGGTACCGCTCCTTACTCTGCTCTGAGAGTAATCAAACGGCGAAGAATACCATCCGTGATCCCGAGAATACGATCGAGCTCTGCGGGGAAGTCCGGGCCGCTCGTGAACTTCATCAGCACATAGTAGCCTTCGGTGAGATAGTTGATTTCATAAGCGAGCTTGCGCTTGCCCATTTCCTCGAGCTCATCCAAAGTACCATTTGCTTCCACAAGTGCCTTGAACTTTTCCACCGTTGCTGCGGTCTCCTCTTCGGTGAAGTTCGGGGTGATGATGTACATTACCTCGTACTTTTCGCTTGCTTTTGCCATGGTCTGCACCTCCTTCTGGTCAGTTGGCCCCCGCATCTCAGACGGGAGCAAGGATTTAGCCTGCCTTGCGGACAGGCTAAATTATTATATGCTTTTTTGCGGAAATGTCAACAGAAATTTCAGCTTAAAATGATTCGGCAGATCCGGTCAACATCGTCGGGAGCGAGATCCGCATACATGGGGAGACATAGAACATTCTGCGCCAGCACCCCGGCAACGGGCGTCTGCGCCGGGTCAAAGCCGGGCTTTCCGGCATAGCAGTCAAAAGAATTCGTGAGAGGATAGAAATATTTTCTTGCGATGATGTTTTCCTTCTTCAGCTTCTCAAAGATCTCGTCGCGGTTTTCCTTGTAGTCACGGAAGATCACCGGGAAATACGCATAATTGAACCGCACATCGGCGGGGATGGAATTGAGCCGGATCCCTGGAACGCCGGAGAGATGCTCCATGTACTGCCCGTAGACGGCTTTCCTTTTCTCAATTTCGGCATCGAGATGACGGAGATTGCAGATGCCCATGGCGGCGCAGAATTCGTTGAGCTTCGCATTCCCGCCGACATCCGGCACGCTCTCGGGGCCGTGGATGCCGAAATTTTTGAGGTCGTTGAGCTTGACGCGGAGAGCACCGTCCTTATAAGTAACGGCGCCGCCTTCGATCGTATGGAAGACCTTGGTGGCGTGAAAGGAGAAGATCGAAGCGTCGCCCATGTTCGCCGTGCTTATTCCGTTTTTCGTCACGCCGAAGGTGTGCGCGGCATCGTAGATGACCTTGAGCCCATGGCGCTTTGCGATCGCCTCAATGGCACCGGTGTCGCAAAGATTTCCGTAAACGTGGACCGGCAGGATCGCGACGGTCTTCTCCGTGATCAGTGCCTCGATCTTCGTGGCATCGATGGTATAATCGTTCTCGTTTACATCGCAGAAGACCGGCGTGCAGCCGCAGCGGACGATGGCGTGCGTGGTGGAGGCAAAGGTGAAGGGCGTCGTGATGATCTCTCCGTGGAGATCCATCGCGGTGATGATGTTTTCCAGGGCGAGATGGCCGTTGGTCAGAAGAGTGAGGTTCGGCGTATCGAGATAGGCCTTGAGGTCCTCTTCCAGCTGAAGATGCTTTACGCCCATGTTGGTGAGAAACCTGCTTTCCCAGAGAGGGCGGATCTCTTCACAGTATTCTTCAAATTCCGGCATGGAAGACCGGGCAACGTTGATAATCGGGTTCATGGATCTATTTCCTCCAGTCGATCAGGCTTTCGACCATGTCCAGGTCGAAGACGGGGACGCCCCTGGTATCGTGCACATTTTTCCTCTCGCGGTAGGAATCGTCGATAAAGATCGAATCGGGGAGGATGTGATCCGCCTTTTCTCCGCTGCGATCCATCCGGACGATGGAGGCAAAGAGCGAGGCGGGAATGCAGCGCTCTTCGAGGGCGGCATAGATGTCGGTTTCGTGGCGGGTGAGAAGGATCAGCTCCTTGCCCTGCTCATGCGCCTGGTAAAGGAACATCATGAGATAACCGTTTACCTTTCCCCGGACGACCAGCGTGTCGTCGTAATCGACATATACGCGGGAATAGGAGATCCCGGAGCGGAAGCGGCTGATGAAGGCGCGGTCAAGAAGAAGATCGGCGCCGTTATCGATGAGATCGACGTCGTATCCCCAGAAGGCAAAGAGCGTGAGGAGCGGTAGATTGATGCCGCGGTTGCGCGTGAGCCCCATGGTGCCGGCGATGCGGGGGGCGATCTCCATCAGGCGATATTCTCCGGCGCAGTTCCGCTTTACCTGAAAAAACCAGGCGCCGAGAAAATGCATCCGCCGGTTGATGTCCCCCGCCATGGCGCAAAGCTTTTCATCGGCCGGAAGGGAATGTGACCGCACGGCAATGCCGGCGCGGATCCGGTCTCTGGAGCGGGGGCAGACGCAGCGCAGGGCTCCGCGGCGGTCGGTGAAGCAGTCGACGGTGAATTCGTCTCCGGGGAGATATTCGCAGATGGCGTATTCGGTGCCGTCAGAGAGCGCGCGGTCGAGCTCTTCCCGGCTGACGATCTTTCTCGCCCCGACAGAGCCCTGCCCGACGGCAGGCTTGATGAAGACCGGATACTGCGGCACGTCGTCCGCGCAGCGGTAAAAGGCGGGGAGATATTCGGCGCCCTGCAGAAAAGCGTAGGTCCTGTTTTTGGATCGGCAGATCTCGACCGTCTCCGGATCGGAGGCGATCACGGCGGCATGCAGCCGCTGCCTTTCGTCCGAGAGCCGTTTGAGCGCACTGTCGTGCGCGGGATAGACAATATCGATCCGATATTCGTCAATGATCGCGTTCAGCGAATCGATCAGCTCCGGCGCATCGACAAAGGGCACACCGGAGATGCAGTTTTCAAATACAAAATCCGCGTGGCAATCTACGCTGGTGGCACCGTAAAGGCGGACAAACTTGGAGTCCTTCAGCGCGTCGAAGATCTCGAAGGCGATCTCCGTTCCGGCGGGAAAGACAAGAATATTTTTCACGTCGCTCATATCGGCTCCCGGTTATTCTTCATAGCCCCGGCTGCGGCGGTAACGCTCGTGCAGCGCGGGGAACAGGCGTTTGATCTGCGTTTTCAGGCGGAAACGCATCGGCTCGGCGCGGTAGAACCGGCGGTAGCGCGGAAGGAGCATGGCGTTCACGTCGCCCTCCAGATAGGCAAGCTCGTATTCCCGCTTGGCGATCTCCTCCTCCGTCAGCGCCGACTGCGCAGGATCAAGATGCGGCAGCATGGCCTTCATCATCGCGATCTCTCCGCGGACAAAGACCAGTTTTTTGCGGTAAGCGCCGTCTCTCCCGCTGGACCAGGATTCCGGATTGCTGTTCACCCGGTAGACCGACATACTGCGCTCCAGAAACCGGATCTTCCCGTTCAGGGAGAGCCAGAGGGCAATGGCGTAATCCGTAAAACCGCCCTCCCGGTAGGCGACGGCCTGAAAATCCGGCGGGGAACACATGATGCTTGCCCGGCCGACGATCGAGCTGGTGTGAAAACAGTGGCTCATTCCGGAAAGGATCACGGAAAAAGGAACGTCGCGGTCACCCTCCTCCGGAAGAAGAAGTTCGTCCGGGCGGTCGCCGGAGCAGTAGTGATAGAACGAATTGTGCACGCAGGCGGAATAATCCGGATGCGCGTCAAGAAAATCGACCTGGCGCTGCAGCTTGGTGTCGTCCGTCCAGTAGTCGTCCCCCTCGCAATAGGCGATATATTCCCCGCGGGCGTTGGGGTACATGACGGCATCGACGACGTGGATCCCCTGCGAGTAAAGATTCTTCTCCTGATGGAAGAAGCGAATGACGTCGGGGTGCTCCTCGGCATAGCGGCGGATGATATCGGTCGTGCCGTCGGTGGAGGCGTCGTCCGTCACAAGGACCTCAAACGGAAAATCTGTCTTCTGGCGGAGAAAACTGTCGAGCGTCTGGGCGATATATGCTTCATGATTGTAGGCCGTACAAAAGACGGAGAGCCTGCATTTCTGTTCCATCGGATCTGCTCCCTGATTTTGAATGATCTATTATAGCTCGAATTCCGTGCAGCTTCAATATTAATATATAAGGAAGACTCAGAGGCCGAGGAGCCGGGCGGCTTTCAGAACGGCGAGCTGGGTCTTGGCGTCCGGGATGCGCCCGACCATGGCGTCCTCCACGAGCTCGGAAAGAGGAACGGTCTTTACCGAGAGAAACTCCCCCTCGTCCAGCCGCTGCTCGCCGAGATGGAGCCCCTGCGCGAGATACATGGTGATATATTCGTCGCTGTAGGCGGGAGCGCCGTAATAGGGACCGAGGTCCGTCCAGAGGTCGGCCGAGATGCCGGTCTCCTCCAGAAGCTCCCGCTTGGCGGCGGAGAGGCGGTCCTCTCCCGGCCCGTCCAGCTTGCCGGCCGGGATCTCGGTGATGACGGCGTCGATCGGATACCGGTATTGCCGCTCGACGACGACTTCGTTTTTGTCGTTGACGGGGATCACGCAGACGGCACCGACGTGGCGGATGATCTCTCTTCCGGTGAGATGGCCATCCGGAAGACGGACGGTGTCCCTTTTCACATGAAGGATCACGCCGTCAAAAATATCAGCCGAGCTGACTTGTTCCTCGCGGAATTCCAGCCGTTCTTTTTCAATGTCGAATTGCATAGAAGAGGCCCTCCGGTTCTTTTTTTCGAATTATAGCATAGATGAAAAAGAAATACAAAAAATATGACGAAATATTTCAAATTTTTAGCAAAAAATGCTTGACTATTCCTAAACCCTTTGGTAATATACTAAAGCTTGCGCAAATAGCGTAAGTTTTGCGATGAAGCGGGAGATTGCTCGGAGACGAGGTAACTTCCGTGGAGTATGTCCGGTGCATCCTGTATGGGCTGCACACAATCGGGCGGCTGGAGCCTTTCCTACGCACGCGTATATCGCAGGAAAGGAAAATGACCGGCCAAAAGCCGGTTAATTTTTCGGGCCTGGTCTGATACGCACGGATGTGTGTATGAAAGTCTTCATCCGTACGCAAAAAGAAAAACGTACGAAAGTAAGGAGTAACAGAAACATGGCAAACACCAGCAAGAACATGATCCGCATCCGCCTCAAGGCGTATGACCCCCAGGTGATCGACAAGGCAGCCGAGACGATCGTGGAAGCCGCCAAGCGCACGGACGCCAAGGTGTCCGGCCCCATCCCCCTGCCCACCAAGACCGAGATCGTCACGATCCTTCGTGCCGTTCACAAGTATAAGGACAGCCGCGAGCAGTTTGAGCGCCGCACCCACAAGCGCCTGATCGATGTCATGAACCCGACCCAGAAGACGGTCGAGGCTCTGATGAACCTTGAGATCCCCGCCGGCGTCGAGATCGAGATCAAGCTCTGATCCCCGCACAGCACATCCCTTATTAAATCTGTAATGACCCTTTTTCCGTCACTGGCGGAAGGGTTAAGTTGCCAGCCTCCGGCCGCACCCAATGGCGAGCCATGCTAGGTAACCAATAACCGATAGGAGGAAGTAGAATGAAGAAAGCCATCATTGGCAAAAAAGTCGGCATGACTCAGATCTTTGACGAAGCCGGCAAGGTCATTCCTGTCACGGTCATTGAAGCCGGCCCCTGCACGGTCACGGCAAAGATGACTGCGGAAAAGGAAGGCTACAAGGCAGTACAGCTCGGTTACGAAGAAGTTTCCGAGAAGAAGCTCACCAAGCCTGAGCAGGGTCACCTCAAGAAGGTCAACGCCCCCATGCTCAAGCACCTCAAGGAGTTCCGCCTTGAGGACACCGACAAGTTTGAAGTCGGCGATACGGTCAAGGCTGACCTCTTCGCAGAAGGCGACAAGGTCGACGTGACCGGAATCAGCAAAGGTAAAGGCTATGCCGGTACCGTCAAGCGCTACGGCCAGGGCCGTACCCCGATGACGCACGGCGGCGGCCCGGTCCATCGTCATGCAGGTTCCATGGGCTCCAGCACCGATCCTTCCCGCATTATGCCGGGCAAGCATCAGGCCGGCCACATGGGCGTAGACCAGGTCACGGTCCAGAATCTGGACATCGTCAAGGTCGATGCAGAGCTGAACCTCATCGCCATCCGCGGCGCGATTCCCGGCCCGAAGGGCTCCATCGTTTACATCAAGGATACCGTCAAGGTCCAGCCCGTCAAGAAGGGCGAGGGCGCAGGTATCTCCCTCAACCCGCAGAAGGCTTCCGCCCGTGTCAACCCGCAGAAGGCTTCCGCAAGAAACAAGTAAGGAAAGGAGAGCAGCATAAATGCCTACAGCTAAAGTTTTTAACATGGCAGGTAAAGAGATCGGCGAGATCGAGCTCTCCGCAGCCATCTTCGGCATCGAGCCGAACAAGAGCGTTCTCCACGATTCTGTCAAGAATCATCTGGCCAACTGCCGTCAGGGCACCCAGAGCGCTCTCACCAAGGGCGAAGTTGACTTCACCACGAAGAAGCCCTGGCGCCAGAAGGGCACCGGCCGTGCCCGCGCCGGTTACTCCGGCTCCCCTGTGTGGACGCACGGCGGCGTAGCATTCGCTCCCAAGCCGCGTGACTACAGCTACACGCTCAACAAGAAGGTCAAGCGCCTCGCTATGAAGTCTGCTCTTTCCGCAAAGGCTCAGTCCGGTGAGATCCTCGTAATCGACGGTCTCAAGATGGAAGAGATCAAGACCAAGGCCTTCAAGGAGTTCCTGACAAAGATCGGCGTTGCCGGCAAGGCTCTCGTTGTCACCGAGACGGTCGATGAAAAGGTCGTCAAGTCTGCCCGCAACATCGCCGGTGTCGAGACCACCTTCGCAACGATCCTCAGCCCGTACATGATCCTCACGAACGGCGTTATGGTCGTTGACAAGGCAGCTCTCACCAAGATCGAGGAGGTATTCGCCTGATGAAAACCGCATACGATGTAGTGATCCGCCCGATCATCACCGAACAGTCGATGGAAGACCTCGACATCAAAAAGTACGCATTCGAGGTCGCCAAGGATGCAAACAAGGTCGAGATCAAGAAGGCGATCGAAGAGATCTTCGGTGTCCGCGTGATCAAGATCACGACCGAGAACGTCCACGGCAAAGAGAAGCGCCAGGGCGCTTACCCCTCCGGGAAGACGGCTTCCTGGAAAAAGGCCGTCGTAAAGCTCAGCGCAGACTCCAAGAACATTGAGCTCTTCGAAGGCATGGCATAAGGGAGGAATACAGAATGTCTATTAAAATCTACAGACCGACGACTCCTGCCAGAAGAGGAATGACAGTCTCCGGGTTCGACGGCGTTGACAAGCACGCCCGTCCCGAGAAGCAGCTGACGGAAGTTCTCAAGAAGCATGCCGGCCGCAACAGCTATGGCCGCATCACCGTTCGTCATCAGGGCGGCGGAAACCGTCAGAAGTATCGCGTGATCGACTTCAAGCGCAACAAGCCCGACATGACCGCCAAGGTCCTCCGTCTGGAGTATGACCCGAACCGCAGCGCATTCATTGCTCTCTGCGAGTATGAAGACGGCGAGCGCCGCTACATTCTGGCTCCGGTCGGCCTTGCTGCCGGCGATGTGATCGTCTCCGGCGCTGCCGCCGACATCAAGCCGGGCAACGCTCTTCCCCTTGCAAACATCCCTGTCGGTACCGTGATCCACAACATCGAGCTCTATCCGGGCAAGGGCGCACAGCTTGTTCGCTCCGCCGGCGATGCAGCTCAGCTGATGGCCAAGGAAAACGGTATGGCAACGGTTCGCCTTCCGTCCGGTGAAATGCGCAAGATCCGTCTTGACTGCATTGCCACCATCGGCCAGGTCGGCAATATCGACCATGCAAACGTTCATCTCGGCAAAGCAGGCCGTACCCGTCACATGGGCATCCGCCCGACGGTCCGCGGTTCTGTTATGAACCCGAATGACCACCCCCACGGCGGTGGTGAAGGCAAGTCTCCGGTCGGCCGTCCCGGCCCTGTAACTCCGTGGGGCAAGCCTGCACTTGGTTACAAGACCCGCGCGAAGAAGAACCGTACCGATAAGTTCATCGTCAAGCGCCGCAATGCAAAGTAAGGAGGGAACGTAAATGAGCAGAAGTATTAAAAAGGGCCCCTTCGCTGCTCCCGAGCTGCTGAAGAGAGTCGATGAAATGAATAAGACCGGCAACAAGCAGGTGATCAAGACCTGGTCTCGTTCCTCTACCATTTTCCCGTCCTTCGTCGGACACACCATCGCAGTGCATGACGGCCGCCGCCACGTTCCTGTGTATGTGACGGAAGACATGGTCGGCCATAAGCTGGGTGAGTTTGCTCCGACCCGCACCTTCCGCGGCCACTCCGGCAGCAAGACCGCAGCCGCCGCTAAGTAAGGAGAAGAACATGGACGAAAAAAAGATTGCTTTCGCGGAGCACAAATATGCCCGCATTTCTCCCCGCAAGGTTGAGATCATCTGCAACATGATCCGCGGCAAGGATGCCAAGGTCGCTATGGCTCTGATGGAGAACACTCCGAAGGCTGGCTGCGAGCTGATGATCAAGGTCCTCAAGAGCGCTATGGCAAACGCAGAGAACAACTTCGAGATGGATCCCGAAAAGCTGTATGTCTGCACGACCTATGCCGGCGCCGGCTCCATCCTCAAGAGAGGCATGCCGAGAGCTCAGGGCCGCATGTATCGCATCAACAAGCGCACGAGCCACATCTACATCGCTGTGGCTGAGAAGGAATAAGGGAAGGAGGCAGAATTATGGGACAGAAAGTTAATCCTCATGGTCTTCGCGTCGGCGTGATCAAGGACTGGGATTCCAGATGGTACGCAAGAGAAGAAAAAGTTGGTGATCTCATCGTTGAAGATTACAACATCCGCAAGTATCTGAAAAAGACCCTCTATTCCGCCGGTGTTCCCACCATCGAGATAGAGCGCGATTCTACGAAGGTCCGCATCTACATTCACTGCTCCAGACCCGGTGTCGTCATCGGCAAGGGCGGCGAAGAGATCCAGAAGCTTGAAGCTGCTGTCGGCAAGATGATCGGCAAGCAGGTCAAGATCTCCATCGTGGAAGTTCGTACGCCGGACATGAGCGCACAGCTCGTGGCAGAAAACATTGCCCAGCAGCTTGAAAAGCGCATCGCTTTCCGCCGTGCAATGAAGAACGCCATGGGGCGCGCCATGAGAATGGGCGCACGCGGCATCAAGATCAAGTGCGGCGGCCGTCTTGGCGGCGCTGAGATCGCACGCAGCGAGACCTACCACGAAGGCACCATTCCTCTTCAGACGATCCGTGCCGACATCGAATACGGCTTTGCCGAGGCCAACACGACCTACGGCCGCATCGGTGTCAAGGTCTGGATCTACAAAGGCGAAGTCCTCTCCCAGACCCTGCGCAGCACTCCGCGCACGATGGATCTGAGCAAGCCCCAGGGCGAGCGCCGCCGCAGAGACGACCGCCGTCCCGGCGACCGCCGTCCGGGCGGATACAACCGCGACAACCGCCAGGGCGGTTACAATCGCAATCAGAACGGTCAGAGCAGCTACGGCAACAGACCGTCCTACCAGAACGGTGAGCGCCGCGCTCCGCGTGCAGCCGCTCCCGCACAGGAAGGAGGCAACAACTAATGTTAATGCCGAAGAGAGTCAAGTACCGCAAGGTTCAGCGCGGCCGCATGAAGGGCAAAGCTTCCCGCGGCAACGTTGTCAACTACGGTGAGTTCGGTCTTCAGGCCGTTGAGCCGGGCTGGATCAAGTCCAACCAGATCGAAGCAGCTCGTATCGCCATGACCCGTTATACCAAGCGCGGCGGCCAGGTCTGGATCAAGATCTTCCCGGACAAGCCCGTCACGGCAAAGCCTGCTGAGACCCGTATGGGTTCCGGTAAAGGCGCACCCGAGTACTGGGTGTCTGTTGTTAAACCCGGCAGAGTTATGTTTGAGATCGCCGGCGTTCCCGAAGAGACCGCCCGCGAAGCTCTCCGTCTCGCCAGCCACAAGCTTCCTATCAAGTGCAAGATCGTTGCCAAGGAAGCTGTAGAAGGAGAGGTTGAATAAGATGAAGGCAAACGAAATTCGCAGCATGTCTGTTGCAGAGCTCGAAAGCAAGCTCGTTGACCTGAAAAAGGATCTGTTCATGCTTCGCATGCAGCTCGCTACCAACCATCTCGACAACCCGACTAAGATTTCCGCGACCCGTCGTGACATCGCTCGCGTAAAGACGGTTCTGCGTGAGAAGCAGAACTGAGGAGGTAAGGTAAATGGAAGAAATTAGAACTACTTCCCGTAAAGTCCGCACGGGCAAGGTCGTTTCCGACAAGATGGATAAGACGGTCGTCGTCACTGTCGAAGACCGCGTAGCCCACAAGACCTACGGCAAGATCATCGGTAGAACCTATCGCCTCAAGGCTCATGACGAAAACAATGAGTGCAGCGTTGGCGATATCGTTCGCGTGATGGAGACCCGCCCCCTGTCCAAGGACAAGAGATGGCGTGTGGTCGAGATCGTAGAGAAAGCTAAGTAAGGAGGCCGCCGTAAATGATTCAGGAAGAAACCTATCTGAAGGTTGCCGACAATACCGGCGCAAAGGAACTCAAGTGCATCCGCGTCCTTGGCGGTTCCAAGCGCAAGTACGCCAGCATCGGCGATGTGATCGTCTGCTCTGTCCGCAAGGCAGCTCCGGGCGGCACGGTCAAGAAGGGTGACGTCGTCAAGGCTGTCATCGTCCGTACCGTAAAGCCGGTTCGCCGCGCCAACGGCACCTACGTTCGCTTCGACGAGAACGCTGCTGTTATCATCAACTCTGGTGATAAGAACCCCCGCGGCACCCGTATTTTTGGGCCTGTCGCACGTGAGCTCCGCGACAAGGAATACATGAAGATCCTGTCCCTTGCTCCGGAAGTGATCTGAGGAGGAACCGGAATGAATATCAAGAAAGACGATAAAGTAGTCGTTCTGTCCGGCAAGGACAAGGGCAAGCAGGGCAAGGTCCTGAGCGCCGATCCGAAGGCCGCCAAGGTCGTTGTGGAAGGCGTCAACGTTGCCACCAAGCACAAGAAGCCCATGAAGCAGGGCGAAGAGGGCGGCATCATCAAGATCGAGACGCCCATCTACGCCAGCAAAGTTCAGCTTGTCTGCCCCAAGTGCGGCAAGAACACGCGCGTCGGCCACAAGATTGCAGACGGCAAGAAGACCCGCATCTGCAAGAAGTGCGGCGCAGAAGTCTGAGAAAGGAGATAACTGACCATGACTACCATGAAGAAAAAGTATGTTGAGGAAGTTGCTCCTGCTCTGATGCAGAAGTTCCAGTACAAGTCCAGCATGCAGATCCCCCGCATCGACAAGATCGTTGTTTCCGTCGGCTGCGGCGACTGCAAGGACAATGCCAAGGCACTCGAAGCAGTCATCAAGGACATCACCGCGATCACCGGCCAGAAGGCCGTTGCCACGGTCGCAAAGAAGTCCGTTGCAAACTTCAAGCTGCGTGAAGGCATGAAGGTCGGCGTTAAGGTCACCCTTCGCCAGGACCGCATGTGGGAATTCCTCGATCGTCTCTTCAACATCGCTCTGCCCCGTGTCCGCGACTTCCGCGGCATCTCGGCCGATGCGTTTGACGGCCGCGGCAACTACAGCCTTGGCCTCAAGGAGCAGATCATCTTCCCTGAGATCGAGTATGACAAGATCGAAAAGCTGCGCGGCATGAATATCGCCATCACCACGACCGCACAGACGGACGAAGAAGCCCGTGAGCTCCTCAAGCTCCTCGGCGCTCCGTTCATGAGCTGAGGAAGGAGAAAATAACATGGCAAAGAAATCGATGATTCTCAAGCAGCAGGCTCCTGCGAAGTTCTCTACCCGCAAGTACAACCGCTGCAAGATCTGCGGCCGTCCTCATGCTTATCTCCGCAACTACGGCATCTGCCGTATCTGCTTCCGCGAGCTGGCCTACAAGGGTCAGATCCCCGGAGTCCGCAAGGCAAGCTTCTGATTGCCTGCAGCGATCCTTTAATTATAACCCGCCCGCAGACACGGGCGGGATGTAATAAATTTTAACCGCTGGCGAAAGGCCGCGGCCAATCAAGTATTGGCGCGGAACCTCGCCACTGAAACTGCTTAAATGAGCAGTAACTCTATATTAAGGAGAAAGAAACCTATGCAGATCACCGATCCCATTGCAGACATGCTGACCCGGATCCGCAACGCCGGCACCGCAAAGCATGAATCCGTTGATGTCCCCGCATCCAAGATGAAGAAGGCAATTGCCGAGATCCTTCTCAACGAAGGCTACATCAAGAATTACCAGATCATCGACGACGGCACCCAGGGCATCATCCGCATCACCCTCAAGTATCTCCCCGGCAAAGAAAGAGCAATTCAGGGCCTCCGCCGTGTCAGCAAGCCCGGCCTTCGCATTTATGCAGGTGCCGACGAGCTGCCCCGCGTCCTTAAGGGCCTCGGCATTGCGATCATCTCCACGTCCAAGGGCGTCATGACCGACAAGGAAGCACGCAAGCAGAATGTCGGCGGTGAAGTTCTTGCGTTCATCTGGTAAGGAGGATTTGAAATGTCTAGAATTGGTCTGAAGCCCATCACTGTCCCCGCCGGGGTCGAAATCAAGGTCGACGAGAACAACCACATCACCGTCAAGGGTCCGAAGGGCACGCTCGAGCGTACGCTTGTTCCCCAGATGAAGGTCACCGTCGACGCAGGCGTCCTCAAAGTTTCCCGTCCGGACGATACCAAGGAAAGCAAGTCTCTTCACGGCCTGACCCGTACGCTCGTTGACAACATGGTCACCGGCGTTACGCAGGGCTTTGAAAAGAAGCTGGAGATCAACGGTGTCGGTTACCGCGCATCCAAGGAAGGCAAGAATCTGGTCATGAACCTCGGTTTCTCCCACAACGTTGTTGTTCCCGAGACCGACGAGATCCAGATCGATGTTCCGGATGCCAACCACATCACGATCAAGGGTATGGACAAGCAGAAAGTCGGCCAGTTTGCAGCAGAAGTTCGTGGGAAGAGACCTCCCGAGCCTTACAAGGGCAAGGGCATCAAGTATGACTACGAAGTTGTCCGCCGCAAAGAAGGCAAGACTGGCGCTAAGAAGTAAACGGAGGTGTGCCTGAATGATTAAAAGACCTGATACCAAAGCCCAGCGCGTAAAGCGCCACACCAGAGTTCGCGGCAAGATCTCCGGCACTGCCGACAGACCCCGCCTCTGTGTTTTCCGCAGCGAAAGCAACATCTATGCTCAGATCATTGACGATGTAGCCGGCAACACTCTCGTTTCCGCTTCCACCGTTGAGAAGACCTTTGAAGGCAACGGAAGCAACTGCGAAGCAGCCAAGAAGATCGGCGCTCTCGTAGCTCAGCGCGCTCTGGAGAAGGGCGTGGAAGAAGTTGTCTTTGACCGCGGCGGTTATATCTACCACGGCCGTGTCAAGGCTCTCGCAGAAGGCGCCCGCGAGGGCGGCCTCAAGTTCTAAGGAAGGGGGAAATCAGAAATGGCTTACAATAATGACAGAAGAGAACGCAGAAACCGCGAAGAAGCTCCCTCCGAGTTCATCGAAAAGATGGTCTCCCTCAACCGCGTCAGCAAGACGGTCAAGGGCGGCCGCGTCGCCAAGTTTTCCGCTCTGATGGTCGTCGGCGACGGCAAGGGCCGTGTCGGTTTCGGCATGGGCAAGGCAAGCGAAGTTTCCGAAGCGATCCGCAAGGGCCTGGAAGACGCCAAGAAGAACATGGTCAATGTTACGCTTGTCGGCTCCACCATCCCTCACGAAGTGATCGGCGAGTTCGGTGCAGGCCGCGTGCTTCTTAAGCCGGCTCCCGAAGGCACCGGCGTTATCGCGGGCGGCGCAGTCCGTGCAGTGGTCGAAGCTGCCGGCATCAAGAACATTCGTACCAAATGCCTGCGCACCAACAACCCGGCCAACGTTGTCGCAGCTACGATGGAAGGCCTGAAGTCTCTGCGCGACGCTTCTCAGGTCGCAGCCGTCAGAGGCAAGACTGCCGAAGAGATCCAGGGCTAAGAGGAGGACACCATGGCTAATCTGAAAATCAAGCTCGTCAAGAGCCTCAACGGCAGACTTGACAGCCACATTGCTACCGCATACTCCCTCGGTCTGCACAAGATCGGCAACGAGACCGTGCAGCCGGACAATCCCCAGACCCGCGGCAAGATCGCCAAGATCGGCTATCTGCTCCAGGTTACCGAAGAATAAGGAGGGAAAAGAGAATGTATATTAATGATCTTTCTCCCGTTCCGGGTTCTACGCATGTTGACAAGCGCAAGGGCAGAGGCCACGCTACCGGCAACGGCAAGACCGCCGGTCGCGGCCACAAGGGCCAGAAGGCCCGCAGCGGCGGCGGTACCCGAATCGGCTTTGAAGGCGGCCAGATGCCTCTGGCACGCCGTATCCCGAAGAGAGGCTTCAACAACATCTTTGCCAAGCCGCTGGACGGCGTGAATGTTTCCGCACTGAACAAGTTCGAAGACGGCGCAGTGGTCGATGCTCAGGCTCTGGTTGCTGCACGCGTGATCTCCGGCTGCAAGTACGGCGTAAAGATCCTTGGAAACGGTGAGATCACCAAGAAACTGACTGTTAAAGCAGCTGCTTTCTCCGAAACCGCAAAAGAGAAGATCGAAGCGGCGGGCGGAAAGGCAGAGGTGGTCTAAGTGCTTCAGACGTTAAAGAATGCCTGGAGAGTGGAAGAGATCCGCAAAAAGCTCCTTTTCACTCTGATCATTCTTCTGATTTATCGCGTAGGCAATGCGATCCCTGTTCCGTATGTGGACACGGCAGCTCTCCAGAGCTACTTCACCTCCCTGCAGAACACGGTCCTTGGCCTTCTGAACGTTATGTCCGGCGGCGCTTTTTCTCAGGCAACGATCTTCGCCCTGAGCATTCAGCCGTACATCAATGCATCCATTATTATCCAGCTCCTCTGCATCGCGATCCCTGCTCTTGAACGGATGAGCAAGGATGAGGGCGAGGAAGGCAAAAAGAAGATCGCTTCCATCACCCGTTATTCCACGGTCGGCATCGGCCTGCTTCAGGGCTTTGCCTACTATATGCTTATCAAGAACAACGGTCTGCTTGTCTCCGGCGCCAATGTCTGGGCTGCCATCGTGATCGTCCTCACGTTCACCTCCGGCTCCGCTCTCATCATGTGGCTCGGCGAACAGATCACGGAATACGGCATCGGAAACGGCATCTCAATGATCCTCTTTGCCGGCATCATCTCCCGCTTCCCGACCAGCATCGCCAGCACGATCAGCAACATCATCGGCGGCAATCTTGCCTGGTGGGTCGCTGTACTGATGTACATCGGAGCTCTCCTGATCATCGTCCTTATCGTTTATGTGAACGATGCCGAGCGCAGGATTCCGGTGCAGTACGCCAAGAGAGTGGTCGGCCGTAAAATGTACGGCGGACAGAGCACGCACCTCCCCATGAAGGTGAACATGTCCGGCGTCATGCCGATCATCTTTGCCCAGTCTATCGCGTCTCTTCCCGCTACGATCGCTGCCTTCACCGGCCACAGCAACAGCAGCTGGGCGCAGACGGACACCATCCCTTATGCGATCATCTATTTCGCTCTGATCATCTTCTTCGCTTACTTCTACTCCACGATCCAGTTCAACCCGATCGAAGTGGCGAACAACCTGAAGAAGAACGGCGGCTACATCCCGGGCTTCCGCCCCGGCAAGCCGACGAGCGAATTTATCCAGAAGGTGCTCAACAAGATCACGCTGTTCGGCGCTCTTTATCTGGGCATCATCGCGACCGTTCCGATCCTCATCCAGCATTTCAGCACGACCTCCTCTCTGACCGGCCTTTCTCTCGGCGGCACCTCCATCATCATCGTTGTCGGTGTTGCCCTTGAAACGATCCGCGCCATCGAGGCGGAGCTGATGATGCGCAACTACAAGGGCTTCCTTGACTGAAGAAGGAGCAGCAGCTATGCGGTTGATTCTTCTCGGAGCCCCCGGCGCGGGGAAAGGAACTCAGGCAGATATTATCAGCGCAGAACTCCACATTCCGACGATCTCGACCGGCAATATCCTTCGCGCAGCAATGAGCGAAGGAACGCCGACCGGGCTCAAGGCAAAGGAATATGTGGAATCGGGAAGGCTCGTTCCGGATGATGTCATTATCGGCATCATCCAGGAGCGCCTCGCGCAGCCGGACTGCGCGAACGGCTATATTCTCGACGGCGTTCCCCGGACGATCCCCCAGGCAGAAGCGATGGAAAGCATGGGCATCCTCATCGACAAGGCGCTCTCGATCGAGATCGAGGACGAGACGATCGTTGAGCGGATGTCCGGCCGCAGGACCTGCAAGAACTGCAGCCGCACCTTCCACATCGTCAGCAATCCTCCGAAGGAGGAAGGCAAGTGCGATTTCTGCGGCGGAGAGCTCGGCATCCGCAAGGATGACGCTCCCGAGACGGTTCGCTCCCGTCTTTCCACCTATCACAGAGACACGGAGCCTCTCAAGGCGTTCTACAAGGAGAGAGGCAAGCTTGTGACTGTGGACAATCAGCCGACGATCGAAGAGACTACGGCTGAGATCAGAAAAGCTCTGGGGATCTGATTTTATGTCAGAAAGCATCTATATCAAGTCCGCCAGAGAGATCGAACTCATGCGTCAGGCCGGGAAGATCACAGCCGGTGCGCGTACGATCGCGCGCGAGGCGATCCGGGACGGCGTGACCACGAAGCAGATCAACAAATGTGTTCATGATTATATCGTGAAGAACGGTGCGAAGCCCACCTTCCTCGGCTACGGGGGATTTCCCGGCAGCGCATGCGTTTCGGTAAACGAAGAAGTCATACACGGGATTCCGGGCAAGCGAATCGTTCACAACGGCGATATCGTGTCCGTTGACGTCGGCGCAATGATCCACGGCTTTACCGGGGACTGTGCCGGAACCTACGGCTGCGGCGAGATCAGCGATGAGGCAAAGCACCTCATCGAGGTAACACGCCAGAGCTTTTTCGAGGGCATCAAGTTTGCGAAGGTCGGATATCGGATCTCCGATATCGGGGCCGCCGTCCAGGACTATGCCGAGAGCCACGGGTGCTCCGTCATCCGCGACTATGTCGGCCACGGGGTCGGCCGCGAGCTGCATGAGGCTCCGGAGGTTCCCAACTACCGGGAGGACCGGAAGCTGGGCCACCGGGGAGACCCCCGCATTGTCAAAGGCATGGTGATCGCAGTAGAGCCGATGATCGCTCTGGGTGACTGGCACGTGAAGGTCCTCGACAATGACTGGACCGTCGTAAGCGAGGACGGCTCGTTGACCGCCCATTACGAAAACACGATCGCCATTACCGACGGCGAACCGGAGATCCTGACGATGGCTGACGATCTATACCTTTAAGCTTTATATGCTTCATAATCAGATGGAGGATTGAAACTTTGGCAAAAGACGATGTAATCGAGCTGGAAGGCACGGTTGTTGAATCACTTCCCAATACCATGTTTACCGTGGACATTGGCAATGGCCATATTATTCTGGCGCATATTTCCGGGAAGCTCCGGATGAACTTTATTCGAATCCTTCCCGGCGACAAGGTCACGGTTCAGATGTCCCCCTACGACATCACGCGCGGCCGGATCGTCTGGAGAAGCAAGTAACAAAGGGAGGTTACCAAAATGAAAGTAAGACCTTCAGTGAAACCCATGTGCGAGAAGTGCAAGATAATCAAGCGCAAAGGCAAAGTCATGGTTATCTGCGAGAATCCGAAGCACAAACAGCGTCAGGGCTGATCCCTGAAAAAATGAATTGATCCGCATGGACCGCTAGGCTCCCTCCGGCGGGATTAAGCCCAGGAGTCCGACATGCGGAAAACTACCGAAAGGATGAATGAATTATGGCACGTATAGCCGGCGTTGACCTGCCGAAAGACAAGAGAGTTGAGATCGGCCTCACCTATGTCTACGGGATCGGCAGAACAAGCGCAAACAAGATTCTGGAAGCAACCGGAATCAACCCCGATACCCGCGTCAAGGACCTCACCGAAGAGGAAGAGAACAAGCTCCGCGAATGCATTGACAAGAACTACATCGTAGAAGGTGACCTCCGCCGCCAGACGGCACTTGACATCAAGCGCCTGACGGAAATCGGATGCTATCGCGGACAGAGACATCGCCGCGGCCTTCCGGTCCGTGGCCAGAGAAGCAAGACCAACGCTCGTACCCGCAAGGGCCCGAAACGCACCATCGCCAACAAGAAGAAGTAAAGGAGGGATATGAATTATGGCAGCAGCAAATAATGCGAAGGGTAAAAAGGTTAGAACCCGCAGAAGAGAACGCAAGAACATTGAAAAGGGCCAGGTTCATATCAGCTCTTCCTTCAATAACACCATGGTTACCGTTACCGATACTCAGGGCAACGCACTTTCCTGGGCATCCGCAGGCGGCCTTGGTTTCCGCGGAAGCAAGAAGTCCACTCCGTTTGCCGCTTCCGAAGCCGCAGAAACGGCTGCAAAGGCAGCAATGGAGCACGGCCTGAAGACCGTCGAAGTATTTGTCAAGGGTCCCGGTTCCGGCCGTGAGGCTGCGATCCGCGCTCTGCAGACTGCAGGTCTTGAAGTGACGATGATCAAGGATTGCACTCCCATTGCTCACAATGGCTGCCGTCCTCCGAAGAGACGTCGCGTCTGATCCGAATTAAGGAGGATAATAGATTATGGCAAAGAACAGACAGCCGATTGCAAAGAAATGCAAGGCACTTGGAATCTCTCCTGCTACCATGGGTTATTTCACCAAGGACACCACCCGTAACCCCGGTGCACAGACCAGAAAGAAAAAATCCGAATATGCAACTCAGCTGAATGAGAAGCAGAAGGTAAAGTTTGTTTACGGCATCCTTGAGAAGCAGTTCCGCGGTTACTACGAGAAGGCTTCCAAGATGTCCGGCAAGACGGGCGAAAACCTCCTGATCCTCTGCGAGCGCCGCCTTGACAACGTTGTGTATCGTCTTGGCTATGCCGTGACCCGCCGCGAGGCCCGTCAGCTGGTCAACCACGGCCACATTCTCGTCAATGGCCACAAGGTCAACATCCCCAGCTACCAGGTAAAGCCGGGCATGGAGATCGCTCTCGCCGAAAAGAGCCGCGGTATTGAAAGAATCAAGTTCAACATTGAAGACAGTGCTTCCCGCCCTGTTCCCAACTGGCTTGAGTATGACAAGGTCAACAATACGGCAAAGGTTGTTGCCATGCCGGTAAGAGAAGACATCGATCTGCCGATCGAGGAACATCTCATCGTCGAGTTGTACTCCAAGTAATCGAAACCCTCACAGCAATTTTCTCATCAACACGCGCATCCTGTGCGCGACAATTATAAGGAGGGTAATGTATTTCAATGGTTGAAACCAACAAGATCAATTTTGATATGCCGCATATTGAATGCTTTGATCCGCTGGCTGACAACTCTTACGGAAAATTCGTCGTGGAACCGCTGGAGCGTGGTTACGGAACCACACTGGGCAACTCTCTCCGCAGAGTTCTCCTTTCCTCCCTCCCCGGATATGCTGTGACCAGCATCAAGATTGCCGGAGTACAGCATGAGTTCTCGACGATCCCCGGTGTAAAAGAAGATGTGACGGAGATCGTGCTCAATGTCAAGAGCATCATTGCCAAGCTTCACTGCGATGGCCCGAAGACCGTCTACATCGATGCACAGGGCGAAGGTATTGTTACCGCAGGCGACATCAAGCCCGATGCCGACGTCGAAATTATAAATAAAGATCAGCCGATCGCGACCCTCGGCCATGACGGTGCTCTCAGCATGGAGCTCGTCCTGGACCAGGGCAGAGGCTATATCTCCGCAGACCGCAACAAGAATCCTGCGATGCCTCTCGGCACGATCCCGGTCGATTCCATCTACACGCCGGTCCTGAAGGTGAACTACACGGTAGAAAATACCCGTGTCGGCAACCAGACGGACTTCGACAAGCTCACGATCGAAGTGTGGACGGACAAGACCATCTCGGCGAAGGAAGCGCTCTCTTACGGCGCCCGTATCCTTCGTGACCACTTCAAGATCTTCACGGATCTTTCTGAGACGGCGGAGCAGGAAGGCTCCACGGTCGTCAGACCGCCGGTGGAAGAGCCGGACACGATGCTCAACATGACCATCGAAGAGCTCGATCTCTCCGTCCGCAGCTTCAACTGCCTCAAGCGTGCAAATATCAATACCGTAGCTGACCTCGTCTCTAAGACGGAGGAGGAAATGATCAAGGTTCGCAATCTTGGCCGCAAGTCCCTCGAAGAAGTGAAACAGAAGCTTCAGGCGATGAACTTGTCTCTGGCGAATGACGAGAACCAGTAAAAGCTTCCAGAAGGAGGAAACGTAATTATGCCCGGAACACGTAAACTCGGCAAGACGACCGACCAGCGCAAGGCAATGCTTCGTCAGCAGGTCACGGATTTCCTGGACAAGGGCCGTATGGAGACCACCGTTACCCGCGCCAAGGAGATCGCTCCTCTCGCCGAGAAGATGATCACTCTTGGCAAGGCAAAGGACCTGGCTTCCTACCGTCAGGCTCTCGAGTTCATCACTCGCGAGGATGTTGCCAAGAAGACCTTCGATGAGATCGCTCCGAAGTATGCAGAGCGCAACGGCGGCTATACCCGCATCACCCGCATCGGCGCCCGCCGCGGAGATGCAGCCGAAGTCGCAGTCATCGAGCTCGTCTGATCGAATCATTCAAAAAAGCATCGGATCTATAAGATCCGATGCTTTTTTTATCGCGTTTGGCTCTCGAGCGCCTTCCGCCTTCTTCGCCGCAGCCGGTTGACGTGCCTCTCGAAATCGCCGCTGCGGAGCAGCTCCGCGAGCACATACTGGTCGAAAACGGGAACGGTGCAGGAGTAAAAGCCCAGGCGCTCCTCGAATTGTCCGATGCGCTCTTCCGGCAGGATCATATACCCGATCCGCATCGACGGCGCAATGGTCTTGGAAAACGTGTTGATATAGATCACGTTCCTGCCGCCGGACATTCGGAAGAGAGAGTCCTCCGCCTTCGACGCTACGGCCAGCTCGGAGTCGTAATTGTCCTCGATGATCAGTCCGCCCCGCTTTTCCGCCCACTGCAGATATTCGTGCTTTTTCGGTCCGGAGGCGGAGATCCCGGAAGGGAAGCTGCTGAAGGGCGTCGTATGCAGGACGGAAGCCCCGGTCTTCCAAAGATCGGCGCTGTCGATCCCATCCGGCCGCAGCGGGAGCGGATCGCAGTGAATGCCCATGGCGCTGTACACCATCCGGATCTTGCCGTACGAAGGATCTTCAATCGCGATGCTCCGCTCCCGGCCGACCAGCTGCGCGATCAGGCCGTAAAGATACTCCGCGCCGGATCCGACGATCACCTGCTGCGGGGAGATATAAATGCTGCGGCTCCGGGCCAGATAGTTGCAGATCTCGGCGCGGAGCTCCTCGCAGCCCGCATTCGGCGCCCGCGTGAGAAGGTTTTCGCCATAGTCCAGAAGCACCCGGCGCATGGCCCTCGCCAGCACCGTAAAGGGAAAGGCCTCTTCGCTGCGCATCGGCGCAGATCTCCTCCGGATCCCGGTCACCGGCGGAGCCGCATCGGGGAAATCCTCCTTTTGGAAGATCACAAAGCAGCCGCTTCTTTCTTTCGCCTCGGCATAGCCTTCGTCGCAGAGAAGCTCCAGAGCGTGCGATACCGTGATCACGCTGAAGCCCGTCTCCGCGGCCAGCACCCGCTTGGACGGCAGCCTGCTGCCGAACGGATACGCTCCCCGGATCACGTCGCTCCGCAGCTGCTCATACAGCCGGATATAGGCGGGGATCCTGCTTTGCCTCTCGGTAGGATCCTTCATCTGGTCATATCATCCCCTCTCAATTTGGATATTTATATATGCCCAGATCTATTGTATCTTTTTCCCCGTCAAAAGTAAAGGAGGTCCTGCCCTATGACGCAGAAATATTCCGGAAGATATGCCACGATCCGCCTCACGACCACGGCCGTCCTGATGGCGGTCAATGTTGCGCTCAGCTCCTTCGGCGTTCCGGTTCCCGGCGGCCATCTCTATCTGAACGATATCGTGATCTGCCTTGCCGCCATTCTGCTCGATCCGTTCGAAGCCTTTGCCGTGGGAGGCATCGGCGCCTTCCTTGGGGATCTTCTGTTTTATCCGGCCCCCATGTTTGTCTCTTTGGTCACGCACGGGCTGCAGGCCGTGGTGATCTCCCTCTTTTCCCACAAGCTCTGGAAGAGCCGCCCTCAGCTGGCGTCCGGGATCGGCGTTGCGATCGGCGCTGTGATCATGGTGGCCGGCTACACCTTCGGCCGTGCCTTTATTTACAGCACGCCGGAATATGCGCTCCTCAAGCTCCCCTTCCAGATCCTGCAGGCCGCCGTCGGCGCCGTCTTCGGCATGATCCTCTGCTGGAAGTGCGGGCTGCATACCGTTTTTGACAAAATGATCGGAAAAAAATAAGAAAGCGCACCAGGCGCCCCCAAAAAAACAGGACCTCTCACAAGGGAGGCCCTGTTTTTTGGCGGAAGCGGTGGGATTCCTCGCCTGCGGGCGAGCCGCCTCGGGTTGAAACGTGCAAAGTTTATTGAAAGTGCACTCTCAAAGTCTACTTTGTGAGCCATTGACCGTCTCTCTTTGAACCGATTCTTTCAAGCAGACCATATTCCTGAAGTTTTGAAACGATCTTCTTTACCCCGCTGATACTTAAATCTGTTTGATCCGCAACTTTTTGCAATGACAAACTTCCATCGCCGGCCAATGCCTCATAAACTCTCTTCTGATTTGCAGTTAACCCGTTTTTTTGCAAGTTCTTCCTTTTTCGAATTATTACTTCCGGCCTCTCAAATGCAAGTGGTATAGTCACCTTAAGCAATCCGTCATCAAATGAGAAAATATCACGTCCGTACTTTTCAACAATCGTTGGTATGCCATGGCCACTTTGCTCTGCAAATTTAGAAGCCAAAAAGATTGTAAGCAAACTTTTATTTACCGGCATACTGGTTCCGGTGTAAAAGCCTTCTTTTGATAATGCAAAAGGCAATCCACCGTAAGATACGATTTCTATACGATCATCAAAAAGATAAATGGAAGGTGCAATTGCGTTATTCCAATCGTTATGTAGGCAGGCATTGGTCCAGGCTTCTCTGAAGCTTGGAAAATCAAATAATGGCAGTTCTTCGCGTTTTGCCCCATTTAAGCTGACATTCGTGATGTTAATTGCTTCAAAATATTTCATCACCTCAGAAACGGATACAAGCAAACACTTTCCCCCGTATTCGGTTCGCTTTGACATGACACTTTTATCTGTACCTGCAAAGTCTACGACCTTTAACGACAGTTCATTATTGTCTGACATCAGATAAGCATTTATGTTAAATCTGCCGTCTCTATTGAGCAGTCCGTAATTTGAATAGAACTCATACGATGCTTTCGGATGAATTCCATTGCCGGATAAAATGGCAAACAGTGAAACAAAGGTCAGATCCTGCCTGGGAGACGACTTCTGTCGTATAATATCAGCGTCCGATGAAGTCAGCATTTTTCTCAAAATGTCATTGGATGCCTGCTCATCCGCAGAAACATTGCGTAGATAATATCTCCCGTCAAAAGAATAGGGAATATCGGTACCGTGGGCGGAAACTCTGATATACTTCTTTCCACTTTCATCCGTCTGTTCCTCAATATCTGCATAGATGCGTGGTTCTATTTTATCTCTGATTCGGTTACGTATATCCATCAGGGTGTTTTTTCCTATAGAAAGTCCGCTTATGTTTCCATTATCATCAACCCCGAAAAATACGGTTGCCTGCCCATGCTTATTCAGCATGGAGGTAATAGATTTTAATCCTCTGTCAAGTTGTCCGAGACTTTCTTTAAATTCCTGATATTCATTCTCTTCACCAAGATTCATTGCAAAACCACCCTTGTTCATTCTTTATGGAATAAAGTATACCATAAAGAATATTCAAAGTCTACTTTAAAAGTACACCGATAAGGATCAAAGTAAAAAACGGAAACGCGAAGAAAACAGACGAGGAGTTATAAAAAAACAGGATCTCCCACAAAAGGAGACCCTGTTTTTTTGGCGGAAGCGGTGGGATTCGAACCCACGAGCGATTTTACTCGCTACCCGATTTCGAGTCGGGGCCGTTATGACCACTTCGATACACTTCCAAAGCAACTGCATTATACAGGAATCTGCCGGAAAAAGCAAGAGGAAGAAATTCGCAGAGAAAAAATATAATTTGTAATAAAATTTATATACAGTTTCTTAACAAATTTTATGGAAGCTGTGCTATAATACGATCATAGAAAAGAACCCAAGGAGGCGGAACATTGAAAAAGACGTTATACAGCCTGATGCTCAATGACGAAGTCGTCCGCGAGGTGGACGCGCTGGCGCACCGGCTCGGGACGAACCGCTCGAGCCTGATCAACGAGATCCTGGCAGAATATGTAGATTATAAGACCCCCGAGCGCCGCGTGCAGGAGATCCTCTCCGCCATCGAGACGCTCATGCGGCCGGATGCCGAGCTGGTGCCGTTTTTCGCGCCGCACACGGACTCCCTCTCGCTGAAGAGCTCGCTGGAATACAAGTATCGGCCGACGATCAAATACGAGGTCGAGCTCGGGAAGACCGGAGACGAGATCGGAACGCTTTCCGTGCTATTCCGGACGCAGAGCCCGGCGCTGATCCGGGAGATGACGGAGTTCTTCCGCCTGTGGACGGCGCTGGAGGAGCAGTATCTCGAGCCGCAGCTGGGCCCGATCGGGCATGCGCTCTATGAAGGCCGCTTCTGCCGCAGCCTGAAGGCCCCGAGCCGGAGCTGCACGAGCGACGAGCTCGCAGAGGCCATGGCGGGCTATATCCGCTTGTTCGACCGCCTGATGAAGGGCGCGCTCGCCGGCCGCTTCAATGCGAGAGACGTGGAAGCGGAATACGTTTCCTTCCTGAAAAACGCCTCGATCCTCTTTTAATAAGAAAGGAGAATAAAACCATATGAATGCTCAAAATCTGACTCAGAAATCTCTGGAGGCCGTGCAGACGGCCCGCGCGATGGCGCAGGAGAATTACAACAATTATATCCAGCCCGAGCACCTGCTCTATGCCCTGATCGACCAGGACGGCGGCCTCATCCCCTCCCTGCTCAGCCGTATGGGAGCGGACTGCAACCTCCTCCTCTCGGAGCTCGACACGGCCATCCGCAGCTTCCCGAAGGTCGGGAGCGCTTCGGAGGTCTATCTCTCCACGGAGACGGACCGGGCCCTGACGGCCGCGGAAAAGGCGGCCAAGTCGATGGGCGACGAATACATTTCCGTCGAACACCTGATGATCGGCATCTTCGCTGCGCCGACGGCCGCGATCAAGAAGATCTTTGCCGACCACGGCATTACCAAGGCGGCCTTTACGGCGGAGCTGAGCAAGGTCAAGACCTCTCCTGTCACCGGCGACAACCCGGAGAGCACCTATGACGCCCTCTCCAAATACGGGACCGACCTCGTGAAGCGGGCGCGGGAGAATGAAATGGACCCGGTCATCGGCCGGGATGCCGAGATCCGCAACGTGATCCGCATCCTCTCCCGGAAGACGAAGAACAACCCCGTGCTCATCGGTGAGCCGGGCGTCGGCAAGACGGCGATCGCCGAAGGCCTCGCGCAGCGCATCGTGCGCGGAGACGTTCCGGAAGGCCTGAAGGACAAGACCATCTTCTCCCTCGACATGGGCGCGCTTATCGCGGGCGCAAAATACCGCGGCGAATTCGAGGAGCGCCTCAAGGCCGTGCTCGATGAGATCCGCAAGAGCGAAGGCCGGATCCTGCTGTTTATCGACGAGCTGCATACGATCGTCGGTGCGGGGAAGACCGAGGGCAGCATGGATGCCGGGAACCTGCTCAAGCCGATGCTCGCCCGCGGCGAGCTGCACTGCATCGGCGCCACGACGCTCGATGAATACCGCAAATATATCGAGAAGGACGCCGCCCTGGAGCGCCGCTTCCAGCCCGTTCAGGTCGACGAGCCGACGGTGGAGGATACGATCTCCATCCTCCGCGGCCTGAAGGAACGCTATGAGGTCTATCACGGCGTTCGCATTCACGACAATGCCCTCGTCGCGGCCGCCGTGCTCTCCAACCGTTACATTACGGACCGTTTCCTCCCCGACAAGGCCATCGACCTCGTGGACGAGGCCTGCGCCCTGATCCGCACGGAGATCGACTCCATGCCGGCCGAGCTCGACGATATCCGCCGCGAGATCATGCGGATGGAGATCGAAGAGATGGCTCTGAAGAAGGAGGACGACCGCCTTTCGCAGGAGCGCCTCGCGAAGCTGCGCGAAGAGCTCGCCAACCTCAAAGAGAAATTCAACGCGCAGAAGTCCCTCTGGGAAGCGGAGAAGAACAGCGTCGACAAGGTCAAGCAGCTGAAAGCCGAGATCGAAAAGCTCCATGGAGAGATCGAGAACGCACAGCTGGCCTATGAATATGAAAAGGCGGCCAAGCTCAAGTATTCCGACCTGCCGGAGCTGGAGAAGCAGCTGGCGGAGGCGGAGAAGCGCTCCGAGGAGCGCAGCGAGAGCACCCTGGTGCACGACACCGTGACGGACGAGGAGATCTCCTCCATCGTGGCCAAATGGACCGGCATCCCGGTCGCCAAGCTGATGGAAGGGGAGCGGGAGAAGATCCTTCATCTCGACGAGTTCCTCCACAAGCGCCTCATCGGCCAGGACGAGGCCGTGCAGAAGGTGACGGAGGCGATCCTCCGCTCGCGCGCGGGCATCGCCGACCCGAACCGCCCGATCGGCTCCTTCCTCTTCCTCGGCCCGACGGGCGTCGGCAAGACGGAGCTTGCCAAATCCCTTGCCGAATGCCTCTTTGACGACGAGCACAACATCGTGCGCATCGATATGACGGAATACATGGAGAAGTTCTCCGTTTCCCGCCTGATCGGCGCTCCTCCGGGATACGTCGGCTACGACGAGGGCGGGCAGCTGACGGAGGCCGTGCGCCGCAAGCCCTACAGCGTGGTCCTGTTCGACGAGGTCGAAAAGGCGCACCCGGACGTTTTCAATATCCTGCTCCAGATCCTGGACGACGGGCATATTACCGACTCCCAGGGCCGCACGGTCGACTTCAAGAACACAATCATCATCCTCACGTCCAACCTCGGCAGCTCCTACCTGCTCGACGGGATCGCGCCCGACGGCAGCATCACGCCGGAGGCGCAGAGCGCCGTGATGCAGGAGCTGCGCCGCTCCTTCCGTCCGGAATTCCTGAACCGTCTGGACGAGACGATCTTCTTCCGCCCGCTGACGAAGGAGAACCTGAACGGCATTATCGACATCATGGTATCCTCTCTCCGCACCCGCCTTTCCGACCGCGGCCTCTCCCTGGAGATCACGGACCGGGCCAAGGAGCAGATCATTGAGCGCGGCTTTGACCCCATGTACGGCGCGCGGCCGCTCCGCCGCTACCTGCAGAGCACGGTCGAAACGCTGATCGCCCGGACGATCCTCTCCGGCTCCGCTTCCGCCGGCGCCACGCTGCAGATCGACACCGCCGGAGACGAGCTGGTGTGCGACGTGATCTCCGTGTCGAACCCGTAAAAGAACCTCCCAAGAACAAAGGGTCCTGCCCGAAAGGCAGGACCCTTTTTGCTGCGGTGGACGGGCGGCGGAAAATATGCTATACTGCCCGCAAGAAGATCCGAAGGTTCAAAGGATGGAAAGAATGGACGCAGAGAGAAAAAATACGGTCATCGGGACGTTTTTCGGTTCGCGCGCGTTTTATAAGGAAACGGCCGCGATCGTCCTTCCGATCATCGTGCAGAATACGGTCTCCAATGTGGTGAGCCTTCTGGACAATGTCATGGTGGGCCAGGTGGGAACACTGCAGATGTCGGCCGTGGCGATCATCAACCAGCTGATCTTTGTGTTCAACCTCTGCATTTTCGGGGGGCTCGCCGGACCCGGGATCTTTGCGACGCAGTATGCCGGAGCGGGAGACGCGAAGGGCGTGCGCAGCTGCTTTCAGCTGAAGGCGGTGCTGGCCCTCCTGATGTCGGGAGCGGCCGTCCTGGTCTTTACGCTGCTGCCGGAGCCGCTGATCCGCCTGTATCTGTCGGAAAGCGGCGCCGCCGCCGCACCCGTCATGGGATACGCGAAGGAATATCTGCAGGTGATGGTGATCGGGCTGCTTCCGTTCGGCCTCAGCAATGCCTATGCCATGACGCTCCGCGAGACCGGCGAGACGCGGATGCCGATGCTCGCGAGCCTCGTCTCCATCTGTGTGAACCTCGTGTTCAACTGGCTGCTGATCTTCGGCCATTTGGGCTTCCCGGCGATGGGCGTGCGCGGCGCGGCGATCGCGACGGTCCTGGCCCGCTTTGTCGAGCTCGGCGTTACGGCAGGGCTGACGCACGCGAGAGCGGGGCGCTATCCGTTCATCCGGGGCGCCTATCGGGGATGGAGCGTGCCGCGGGATCTGGTGCGGCGCGTGGCCGTGAAGGGAACGCCTCTCCTCGTCAACGAATTTTTCTGGTCGGCAGGGCTTGCGGCCGTCCTGGCCTGCTATTCCCTGCGCGGGATCGAGGCCGTTGCCGCCTGCAACATTGCCTCGACGGTGAATAACCTGTTCAATGTCGCGTTCCTCTCCCTGGGAAGCGCCGTTTCGATCATGGTCGGGCAGGCGCTGGGGGCGAACCGGCCGGAGCAGGCAAAGGGCCTCGCCTGGAAGCTGATGGCGACGGGGGTCCTGGGCAGCATCGCCATCGGCGCTCTCATGTTCCTCGTGGCGCCCCTGGTCCCGCGGATCTACAATACGGAGACCTCCGTACGGGAGACGGCTTCCGCGCTCCTGCGGGTACTGGCCGTCTGCATGCCGCTGTTCTCCGTCTCCAACTGCTGCTATTTCACGCTCCGCTCCGGCGGGCGCACCATGATCACCTTCCTCTTTGACTCCGTCTTCACCTGGTGCGCCAACTACAGCTGCGCCCGGCTCCTCTGCACCTGCACGGCCCTGCCGGTCGTGACCGTATACGCCTGCGTGCAGGCCCTGGAGATCGTCAAGGATGTCCTCGGCATCGTCCTCGTGAAAAAAGGCATCTGGATCCGGAATATCGTGGGAAACGAGTGAGGAAATAGAAACATACGGAAAATAGCAAACAGCCGCCTTCCGGGAGAGAAATACTCCGGAAGGCGGCAAAATTATTGAGAGGAAAAGCTGCAGGCCGTATACACCTATAAATTACACACTGCATACAGGGGCAGGTTTACCATCCAGCCCTGGTCTATGTAGGGTCTTGCCGAAAACCGCACCGCTTTGTCGGGATGAAAATTCTCACAGAAACATTTTAGGCTTTGTGAGCGGATGTTAGCCTCGCTTTTGACCTCAATTGGAACGATCTGACCGTTTCGCTGAATGAGGAAATCCTGCTCGAAGGCGGCGCTTTCTGTGCCGTAGTAGTATGGGGTATAGGGTGTGTCGGAGATGAGCTGCTGCAGGACAAATTGCTCGGTCAGGGCGCCCTTGAATTCGATAAACAGATCATTGCCGGTGAGGATCGTTTTCGGATCCAGCTCTGTCATTGCGGCCAGCAGGCCGGTGTCGAGCAAAAAAAGCTTGTATGCGTTGAGTTCCCGGTAGGCAGAGAGCGGCACGTGAGGTTCGCTGACGCGGTTTACTTTGTAAATTAACCCGCAATCTTTTAACCACTGGATCGCGACCTCATATTCCGAGCTTCTTGCGCCTTTTTTGATCTGGCCAAAAAAGAACTTCTTATTCTCCTTTGCCAGCTGCACCGGGATCGATTCCCAGATCTGATGCAAACGCGGCAGTTCGCGGTCCTTGATATGCTTGCCGAAATCCCCGCGATATTGCGAAAGAATGTCATTTTGCAGCAGACGGACCTCGTTATAATCCCGATTGGTACGGAATGCCTCCACCACAGCCGGCATCCCGCCGATATAGTAATAATTCTTCAACAGAAAAAGATATTTTTCATGAAAGCTCTTGAGCAGAGAATAATCTTTGGTGCGTAAGGCAGCTTCAAGCCCGTTCTCTCCGATCGCCTGAAGAAATTCCCGGAAATTTAACGGGTACAGGTCAAGCTGCTCCACCTTGCCGACCGGAAAAGATATTCCCTCATGAAGAGCGACTCCCAGCAGGGAACCTGCAGCCAGTACATGATATTCCGGCGCGTCCTCACAAAAATATTTCAGCGCTTCGATCGCCCGCGGAACATTTTGAATTTCGTCAAGGATGAGCAGAGTGTCGCCGGGAGTGACCGTGACGCCGCTTTCGATGCTTAGAACGGGGATCAGACGTTTCATGTCATAGTCCATGGAAAAGGCTTCTTCCATGCGCCGGTTGTTGTAAAAGGAGATATATGCGGTTTTGGGATAGTATTTTTTCCCGAACTCCTTCATCAGCCAGGTCTTTCCGACCTGCCTGGCCCCCATGATCAACATCGGCTTCCGGCCGGACTTTTGCTTCCATTGGATGAGTGTTTCCATAGCAAAACGCTCCATTATATCACCTCAAAGCAAGATTAACATTTTTTTGCCCCTAATACAACAGGAAATCAACATTTTTTTGCCCCTTTTAAAAGAAGAAACTCACATTTTTTCAAAGCCCGGATAGCGGACATTGGGTTGGAACATATGGATCCGGAATATTGTGGGAAACAACTGAAGAAATAGAACATTTAGTCATTTACGATTTAGTCAATCGTAAATGACTAAATTACAATTGACTAAACTTCGTGAGCGGATTATACTGTTTTCGGGAAAGTGAGGTGCTGCCTGTGTTTATTGGCCGTGAGCGGGAGCTGAGAGAGCTGAATGCCCGATATGCGTCCGGAAGATTCGAGTTCGTCGTGATCTATGGGCGCCGTCGGGTGGGGAAAACGGCGCTGATCCGCGAGTTCATAGACGGAAAAGACGCGATCTATTTTATGGGAGTGGAAAGCAATGCCGGGCAGAATCTGGAGAATCTGAGCCGGGCTGTCCTGGAGCCTGCGGCGGGCGCCAGCTTTTCTTCCTTTCAGTCGGCGATGGAATATGTTTTTCAAATGGCGGAGGGGCGCCGGCTGATCCTGGCCATCGATGAATATCCTTATGTGGCCCGCTCGGAGAAAAGCCTTGCTTCCACGCTGCAGCTGCTGATCGACCGCTGGAAGGATCGTTCCCGATTGATGCTGATCCTCTGCGGATCGTCAATGTCCTATATGGAGGATGAAGTGCTGGCCTACCGCTCGCCTTTGTATGGCCGAAGAACGGCGCAGCTGAAGCTGCAGCCTTTCGATTTTTCCGAAGTATGCCGCGCTCTTCCGCATTTTTCCGAGGAAGACAAGGCGATGGCTTATGGCATGGTGGGCGGTACGCCGCAATATCTGCTGCAGCTGAACGACCGGCTGTCCATCGAAGACAACATTCGGAATACGTTTCTCGATCCTTCCTCGTCGCTGTATGAGGAGCCCTACAGCCTGCTGAAGCAGGAGATGCGAGAGCCGGCAATGTATAATGCCGTTATTACAGCGGCAGCAACGGGAGCCAGCCGGATGTCAGAGATCTCTGCCAAGGTAGGGGAGACGACCGGTGCATGCTCCGCTTATATAAAGAACCTCATTTCGCTGGGGATCCTCAAAAGGGAACTGCCCTATGGTGAAAATTCGGCCCGAAAGGCGATCTACCGGGTCGCGGACAATATGTTCCGTTTCTGGTATCGCTTTGTCCCGGAAAACATGTCGGCCATTGCCCGGGGGGCGCAGGATCCGGTGTGGCGCAGGATCCGGCCGCTGCTGCCTGCCTATATGGGAAGCGTGTTTGAAGAGATCTGTGAGCAGTATCTTTGGAAGCTGCTGGCGGAAGGGCGCAGCCCGGTGGATTTTACCGAGCTGGGCCGCTGGTGGGGCAGTGATCCGGTCCTGAAAAAGCAGACGGAGATCGACCGGATGGCGATCCGCGGAACCTGCGGCCTTTTCTGCGAGTGTAAATGGACCGGCGAGCCGGTCGATGCGGGAGTATTGGATACGCTGCTCCACCGCAGCCGGCTGTTCCCCTGCACAGAAACAACGCTCTATTTGTTTTCAAAGAGCGGTTTTACTTCAGGGTGCAAAGAGCAGGCAGAAAAGCTGGGTCATGTGCACTTGGTCACCTATGCCGAGATCCTTCGGGAGCTGGGCGCTGCAGAGTCATCCCCGTCTTGACGAAAGAACAACCCTTTTTCCGAATAATTAACGTGCCTCGGGAACGGCACAGAAAGCATATGCAGCAAAGGAGCCTCCGGCCATGACAGCATCACTGGCCGCTCGGCTGCGCAAATAACCGAAAAAACAACAGGAGGAGAGAATCATGGTAGAACTGGAGACCGTCACCCGTGAGATCGAGCTGAAACCCGGCGCCGTTTTCCCCTTTGGCGCAGAAAAGGTCCTGTGGCGCGTGCTGGAGCTCGACCGGGAAGCCGGGACGATGCTGGTGATCGCGGACAGGGAGATCTGCGAGAAGGAATACAACAAGAAGTTCGAGCCCGTCACCTGGGAGACCTGCACGCTGCGCAAATGGCTGAACGGAGAATACCTGGAGAAGACCTTTAACGCGCAGGAGCGGGACGCGATTCTCGAGCGCACGATCCATACGCCGGACAATGCCAAATATGGCACCAAGGGCGGCAACGACACGCAGGACAAGCTTTTCCTCCTGAGCCTGGACGAGGTGCAGAAATATTTCAAGGACGATGAGGCCCGCGCCACGGGCTTCTGGTGGTGGCTTCGGTCGCCCGGCCTCGACCAGGACAACGCTGCGGACGTCAGCTACTTCGGGTCTGTCCTTGACTACGGCTACGACGTGAACCTCGACTTTGGGGGTATTCGGCCGGCTTTTTACATCAATCTAAACTCGGAACTCTTTCAATCGATCATCTCCGAATCCTCTGAATCCTTTACGATCACGGTTCCTCAGCAGCGCGTTATGGCGGAGATCGAGCTGAAACCGGGAGCATGGTTCCCGATGGGGCGTCATGGCGGCCTGTGGCGCATTCTGGATGTGAACAGGGAAGCGGAAACGGCGCTGGTGATCGCGGAGGAGACGGTCGGAGCGCGGGCTTATCACCAGCCGGGAGGGGATATCACCTGGGAGAAAAGCACGCTCCGCTCGTGGCTAAACAGTGAATACATCGCGAACGAGTTTTCTGCCGAAGAGCAGGAAGCGATTCGGGAAACGGATGTCAAGAATCCGGACAATGTAAAATACAACACCAAGGGCGGAAATGACACCAAGGACAAGATCTTCCTGCTGAGTCTGGACGAGGTGCAGAAGTACTTCAAGAGCGATGCCGACCGTGCCACGGGCTCGTGGTGGTGGCTTCGGTCGCCCGGCGGCACCCAGGACCTCGCTGCTTCCGTCAGCCGCGGCGGGTCTGTCGATGACAGCGGCGACCACGTGGACGGCGGCGATGGGGGTATTCGGCCGGCTTTTAATATCAATCTAAGCTCTATATTCTTCCAATCCTTTCTCTCTTCCGATCCAAAATCTAAGATCCAAACGATCCGGGTTCCGGAGATGACCGTAAAGGACGGGAAGATCATAAAGACGGCGAAATGTTTGGAAGAAGTTCATGTTCCGGAAGGGGTCGAGACGATTTCGGACGAAGACTTTGCACATATGCCGCATCTGCAGGAAGTCCATCTTCCTTCCACAGTAAAGCAGGTCGGGAAATATGGATTAGAAGATCTTACCGGTAAATATTTGCGAGCGGGAGAAAATCTGCTTTGGGCCAATGGGCAATTGCTCGGCACAGGGATCCGGGAGATCACGATCCCGGAAGGAGTCACAAAAATCGAGGATGAAACATTCCGGAACTGTGCCAATCTGGAAACGGTTCGGCTTCCGTCCACGCTGGAGAAGATCGGCGCGGAGGCATTTGAAAACTGCGGAGCACTGAAGACGGTTCAATGCCCGTCGGAGACGGTGTCTTATGGAAAAGATGCGTTCTCCGGCTGCCGGAAGCTGAAATACAGCGCGGAACTCTTCCGGACGAGGGGTAAGCTCTGCGACAGCTTTTCCGAACACATGGAAAGCTGCGGGGCGGAAGAGCTGGCAAGAGTGTGGCTTTATCAGAGCGGGAAGAGCTGGGAGAGCGCCCGGGTCGAGCGGCTTACCGGGGAGAATATCCCCGAGGTTCTGAATGCAATGACGGCAGAGTTCGCAGGCCTGCCGAAGGTAAGCAAGAAACAGGCAGGCATTCCGGCAGACTTTGCCGTAAGAAATGCGCCGTTTTTCTCCGATGCGCAGATCCAAAGCCTTTGCGATACGCTTCGGCAGAAGAAAAATGCGGCCACAGCCGATGCGATTCTCGCCGAGTTTGCCGGGATCCGGGAATACAGGGAAAAGCTTTCTGTCTCACTCCCGGAGACGCGGAAGGAAGACGGCTCAATCACGCTCGGCTCTGCGGAAAAGGAAGGGCTTGAGCTCAGCGCCCGCTACGGCGTTCTGCAGCAGATCAAGCTGAAGGGAGATCAAAGCGTTGCCATCGAGCTGCCGCCTTATGTCCGAGAGACGGCCTCCCATTCCGTGAAGAATCTGCCTCATCTCACGGCGTTCACCTGGACGGCGGAAAACTTCAAGCTCGATAAGGAATCGTTTTCCAATTGCCCGAACCTTCGTCTGGCACCGGAGATCTATGTCGAGGCAAAGAAACCGGAAAAGAATTTTGCCCCCTATGTGCCGGACGATGTCGAGACGGCGGCTTATCTGCTGACGAGCCAGGACGATGTTCTTTTCTGGTTCAAGGCTGTGTCGGCCCATCTCAGCGCGGAGCATGCCAAAGAAGTGATCGCCCGGATGCGGGAGCGGATGCCCGGGGCGGAAGATCCTGCGGCTCTGTTTGCCTGCGGAGGCTATGCGGAGATGTACCGGGACAGCTGGGTCGATGCGAGCGACTATAAGAAGGGCGCTTTGGACACCTATCATCGTCTCGCCTCGGCGGATGCGATTGCCGAGGAGTCGGACCACGCCGCGATGATGGTCTGGCTGACGAAGAAGATCAAGAGCAGCGACTGCTGGTATGCTCCCTATGCCGTATATGCTGATGAAAAAGAGCTGGCCGGGCTGCTGAGCGAGATGAAGGCCTGGCCCAAGGAAGGCAAGGCCGGCAAGGAGCGCACGATCCGTGTCCGCGGGGCGATCCTGCTCAATGAGACCAATGATGCTATGCGCTATGCCGACTCGCTCGGGCTTCTGGGGCGCTATGCCGAGCTGCGAGGGCTGGATGAGGATACGCTGCGGGATACGCGCATGGACGAGCTGGGGCTCGATGAGGACGGGAGAAGAGCCTGGACGCTCGCGGGGAAGACCTATACGGCCGTGCTGAACCCGGACCTCACGCTGAGCCTCCTGGACGAGAGCGGCAAGGTCATCCGCTCTCTTCCCAAGAAGGACGCGGACCCCGAGGCCTATGCGGCGGCGGACAAGGAGCTCAAGGCCCTGAAGAAGGACCTCAAGCCCACGGCCAAGCAGCGCAACGCCAAGATCTTTGCGGACTTCCTTTCGGGCGCCGAGCGCAGGAGCGAAGACTGGAAGAAGATCTATCTGCACAATCCGCTGCTCCGCCTGCTGGCGCAGCGCATCGTCTGGGAGCAGGACGGAAAGACCTTTACCCTGAAGGACGACCGGAAGGCCTATGACGTGAACGGCGCAGAAGTTGAGATCTCCTCCGCGCCCGTCCGGGTGGCCCACCCGATGGAGATGGGCCCGGAGACGACGGAGGCCTGGCAGCAGTACTTTACGGAAAACGGCCTGGCCCAGCCCTTTGAGCAGGTCTGGGAGCCGGTCGTGGCGGACGCAGGCCAGGTGAAGCCCGGGCGCTACGACGGGTGCACGGTGCCGCTCTATCTGCTGATGAACAAGGACAAGCACGGCATCGTCATGGAAGGCCAGAGCCGCATCGACCTGAAGGGCTGCTCGGCCGGGCTGAAGCTCGTGGAAGGGCACCATGACTGGATCAACAACGAGTTCGAGATCACGGACTTCCGCTTTGACAAGTTCAACCGCCAGGTGAACCACATCGTCTGCTATCTGGACAAGGCGACGGTGGCGGGGCGCATCAGGAAGGACGACGTGTCCGTCCTCCAGTGGCTGCATCTCTTCACGGTGGCGCAGATCATGGAGTTTATCGACCTCGCGGGCGAGAGCGGAAGCGTGAATGTGCAGGCGATCCTGCTGCAGTACAAGCAGGAGCATTTTGCCGACTTTGACCCCATGGCAGAGTTCACGCTGGATCTGCTGTAAAAGAATAAAAATAAAAAGAGCTTCGAAGGCGCATATTCCTTTGAAGCTCTTTTCTTACCTGTATGTATTCTTATTCGTCAAACTTCGGGTCGACGGCTTTGTCGAAGATCGCGGTGACCTTCTTGTCGGGGGCGGCGGTGGCGAGGGTGGCGATGACGGCGGCGGCTGTGCCGGCGAGGAAGCCGGGGACGAGCTCGTAGATGCCGGTGGAGGAGAGGCAGTAGAGCCAGATAAGGTCAACGGCGGCTCCAACGATGACGCCGGCGCAGGCGCCCGTGTAGTTAAAGCGGCGCCAGAAGAGCGAGAGCAGGACGACGGGGCCGAAGGAGGCGCCGAAGATGCCCCAGGCATTCTCAACGAGGTTCATGATGGCCTGGGCGCCGGCTCCCTTGGAGGTGGCGATGAAGTATGCGATCACGGAGACGACGGCGACCGTGATGCGGCCGACCCAGAGGACCTCGCTGTCTTTGGCGTCCTTGCGGATGAGGGGCTGATAGATGTCCGAAGTGAAGGAGCTGGATGCGACGAGCAGCTGGGAGTCTGCCGTGGACATGGAGGCGGCCATGATGGCGGCGAGCAGGAAGCCGGCCACGCCGGGGGCGAACAGCTTGCGCGCGAGGTGAATGAACACGTTCTTCTGTGCGCCGACGGTGAGGAGCTCCTCGCCGACGAGCATTCTCGCATAGTAGGCCATGAGACAGGAGGCGCCGAGCGACAGCACGACCCAGATGATGGCGACGGTGGCGGACTTATGGATCATCGAGGGCTTCTCAATGGACATGAAGCGGATGATGATATGCGGCATGCCGAAGTAGCCGAGGCCCCAGCCGAGGCCGGAGACGATGTCCTTCCAGCTGGCGGAGAAGATGCCGGAGCCGAAATCGCAGGAGACGATCTCGCCGGAGGCGTCTGTGTACTGGTAGACCGTCGTGAGAGCGGACGGGTCGAGCTGCGCGGAGACGGATTTCGTGAGCGCGATCGTCATCGGAACGGCGAGCAGGGCGATGAGCATCAGGATGCCCTGGAAAAAGTCCGTCCAGCAGACGGCCTTGAAGCCGCCGAGGAAGGTATAGCCGATGATGATGAGCATATAGATCAGCATGGCGGTGGAGCTGCTGAGGGAGGGGAAGAGCAGCGTGAAGACGGAGGTGCCGGCCACGAAGGCGGAGGCCACATAGACCGTGAAGGCGATGAGGAAGATGACGGCGCAGATCACCTGCAGGGTCTTCTTCTCCGTGGCGAAGCGGTTCGTGAGATACTGGGGGAGCGTGATGGAGTCATTCGCGGCCTTGCTGAACTTGCGCAGGCGGCGGGCACAGAAGATCCAGTTGGCGGCCGTGCCGAGCGCGAGGCCGATGCCGATCCAGATCTGGCCGAAGCCGAAGGCGAGGATGGAACCGGGCAGACCCATCAGCAGCCAGGCGGACATGTCGGAGGCCTGGGCGGACATGGCCGTGACCCAGGGGCCCATCTGCCGGCCGCCCAGGAAGTAGTCGGCCTGGTTCTTGTTTCCGCCGTTGAAGAAGAAAACAAGTCCGATGACCAGGAGCAGAACGAAATAACCGATAAATACGAGAACTTCCGCGTTCATAAAGGGATTTCCTCTCTTTTCCAAAGATTGATGGTTGCGATTATACGGAAAGCGGGGAAAAGGAACAATCGTCATTTTGACGAAAACGCTTGAAACTTTGAAGAATTTCGATATAATAGTACACGATGTAATAAATTTCATAAAAATATGAAATAAATTCATGCAAAGGAGCGGAAGACGATGAATCTTTCTCTGGCCAAATGCCGGATGCTGCTGGCCGTCGTGGAGGCGGGGAGCCTGACGCTCGCGGCCGAGCAGCTCGGCGTCACGCAGTCCGCCGTGAGCCATGGCATCGCGGGGCTCGAGGAGGAGGTCGGCTTTCCGCTGCTGCGCCGGGGCCGGGGCGGCGTCCGGCTGACGGACGAGGGCGAGCGCCTGCTCCCCGCGATCCGGGAGGTCAGCAACAGCGGCGAGCGCCTCGAGCAGACGGCGGCCGCCATCCGCGGCCTGAACGCGGGGCTCGTGCGCATCGGGGCGTTCACATCCGTCGCCGTACACTGGCTGCCGGCTGTGCTCAAGCAGTTCCAGGAGGATTATCCGAAGGTCGATTTCCGCCTGCTCAACGGAGACTATCACGATGTCGAGCAGTGGCTGGAGGATGGGAGCATCGACATCGGCTTCGTCAACCTGCCCTGCTCGGTGGAGTGCGAATGCGTCGCGCTGATGGAGGACCGGCTGCTCGCCATCCTGCCGGAGAACAGCCGCTTTGCGTCCTATCCGCGCTTTCCCCTGATCGAATGCGAGACGGAGCCCTTCATCAGCCTCCTCCAGAGCTCGGACCACGATGCCCGCCGCGCGCTCGAGGCCGCCGGCGTCCGTCCGAACGTCCGCTTTTATACCAAGGACGACTATGCCATCCTTGCCATGGTGGAGCAGGGGCTCGGCATGAGCATCATGCCGGAGCTGCTGCTGAAGGGGCGGCAGGACCGGCTTTTGACGCTCCCCCTCGTGCCGGAGGCCAAGCGTACCATCGGCCTCGCCATTGCGGCGGGGGACCGGGCGGGGCCCGCCGTCCGGAAATTTGCGGAATACGTCGTCCGCTATGTGAAGCAATAAAAAAGCGGCTCATTTCTGAGCCGCGGAGGAGAGCGAATAGCCGAAATATTTCTCGGCAAAGTCGACTGCCTGCACCCGGAATTCTCTCCCGCGGAGATAATTGAGGATGCCGGCGTCGGTGGGGAATTCAAAGACGAGGCGGTAGGAATAGAGCGCCTGGCCGTTTTCGTCAAAGCTTTTGTTGAAGCGCTCGCTGCCGTACTTCCCGTCGCCGAGGAGGGGCCAGCCGGCGAAGGACATCTGCGCGCGGATCTGGTGCGTGCGCCCGGTCAGTAGCCGGCACTCGACGAGAGAGAGCGGACCGCTCGAGCAGAGCGTGCGGTATTCCGTGACGGCCGTCTTGGCGCCCGGCTCGCTTTTGGCCTTGACGTAGACGCGGTTCTTCTCCGCGTCCTTGAAGAGAAAATTCTCGAGGCGCCCGGACGCCGGCTTCGGCCGGCCGTGGACGGCGCAGAGATAATATTTCTCGATCTCGCGGTCGCGGATCTTGTCGTTGAGGATGCGCAGCGCCTCGGCGTTCTTGGCGGCGATGACGATGCCGCCGGTGTTCCGGTCGATCCGGTTGCAGAGGGCGGGCGTGAAGGAGTTCTCCGCGCGGGGATCCCATTCCCCCTTCTGCGCGAGATAGGCCTGGATGTTGGCGATGAGGGTGTTGTAGTCCCACTGCCCGGCGCTGTGGCAGAGCACGCCCGGCTTTTTGTCTGCAAGAAGAAGGTTCTCGTCCTCATAGACGATCTCCACGCGCGGCTTGCCGACCTTCAGATAGGAGTTTTCCTCCCGCGGCTTTTCAAAGAATTCATCGTTGATATATAATTGAAGAAGATCGCCCTCGGCGAGCCGGACGTCGCGCTTGGCGCCCTTGCCGTTGAGCTTGATGCGTTTGAGGCGGATGTATTTCTGCAGCAGCGAGTCCGGCAGGAGGGGGACGGCCTTGCCGACGAACCGGTCCAGCCGCTGCCCGGCATCGTTTTTTCCGACGGTGAGTTCTTTCATGCGCAGCTTCCTTTCTTAAAGAGGGCCGCCGATGCGGCGGAACGGGGAGAAATTCCCTGTTTTTCGGATTATACTACGTAAAATTTCTGTTGACAAGTCTTGCGGAGACTATTATAATATCAAGGCGATTGTGTGAGGAGTTCTTATGCTGCTTGACTTGAAAAAAATTTTGGATATCCCCGGCGCCTCGGCTCCCTTCGAATGCGAGCTGAGTGAGGAAGGGCTGGATTTTCCTTCGGTCAGAGGTTACGTGAGAGCGCCGAGCGCACATGGCAGAGTGTTCAATGAGGCCGGAATGATCCGCATGCAGGGAGAGATCGAGGCAGAGATGATCTGCATCTGCGACCGCTGCGGCGAGGAATTTCGGAGCACGAAGCGTACGGAGGTCGATGCCGTCCTGGCGCAGGAGGAATCCGAGGACAACCCGGAGCTGTTCTTGATCGAGGGCGATGCGGTCGATGTCGACGAGGTGCTCTATAACTGCTTTGTTCTGGATATGGAGACAAAATTTCTCTGTTCGGAAGACTGCAAGGGCCTTTGCCCCGTCTGCGGGAAGAACCTCAACCTGGGCCCGTGCGGGTGCAGGAAAGAAACAGATCCAAGATTTGCTGTACTTGAGCAGCTTTTGGATAAATAAGACCTACAATATTATGATAGCTGCTCAGAACAGCTGACAAGCAGGAGGTGTCGAAGAATGGCAGTCCCGAAAGGAAAAGTATCCAGACAGAGAAGAGATAAGAGAAGATCTTCCACCTGGAAGCTCACGGCTCCGGCAATCGTAAAGTGCCCCAACTGCGGTGCATTTGTAATGCCTCACCGTGCATGCAAGGCCTGCGGCCAGTACAAGGGCCGTCAGGTGCTCACGATCGAAGAAGAGTAAGCAAGTTGAAGGAGGAGATGCAAAAGTCTCCTCCTTTTGCTTTTATCCGGAGCCGGAATGAAAAATAACCGAATCAGCCACATCGACAGCACGTCCCCTCTGCGCGGAAAGGCGGAGGAGGGAGATCTCGTCGTTTCCATCAACGGGAAAAAGGTCCTCGACGTGCTGGATTATAAATTTTATGCCTATGACCGGCAGCTCGAAGTCGTCCTGGAAAAGAAGGACGGCTCGCGTGTGACGGTCTCCGTTGCGAAGCCGGAGGGCGGCGACCTCGGGCTGGATTTCGAAAGCTATCTGATGGATGCCCCGCGCTCCTGCGCCAACAGCTGCGTCTTCTGCTTTATTGACCAGCTGCCTCCCGGCATGCGCCCGACGATGTACTTCAAGGACGACGACGCCCGTCTCAGCTTCCTCCTCGGCAACTATATCACGCTCACGAATTTCTCCGAGCGCGAGGTGCAGCGCGTGATCGACCTGCACGTGAGCCCCGTGAATGTCTCCGTCCATACGACGAATCCGGAGCTCCGCTGCCAGATGCTGCGCAGCCGCAACGCCGGCGAGAGCCTGAAGATCCTGAACCGCTTCGCCGAGGGCGGCATCGTGATGAACTGCCAGATCGTCTGCTGCCCGGGCCTGAACGACGGAGACGAGCTGCTGCGAACGATGCGCGACCTCGCGGCGCTCTATCCCGCCGTGAACAGCGTGTCCGTCGTGCCCGTCGGGCTGACGAAGTTCCGCGAGGGGCTCTATCCGCTCACGGCTTTCACGCCGGAGCATGCCGCCGAGACGATCGATCTCGTCGAGCGCTTCGGGGAGGAATGCCTCCGTACGTTCGGCTCCCGGATCTTCTTCTGCGGAGACGAGCTCTATCTCCTCTGCGGCCGCGCTCTCCCGGAGGACGAATTCTATGAGGATTATCCCCAGCTGGACAACGGCGTCGGCATGATGCGCCTGATGGAGACGGAGTTCACCTCCGCCCTGCGCCTCTCCGAACGGCCGGACGGCGAGCAGAGCTTTTCCATCGCGACGGGTGTCTCTGCCGCTCCGCTGTTTGAAAAGCTCGTGAAGATGGCGGAGGAGAAGTACGACAACGTCCGCGGCCGGGTCTACCCGATCGTGAACGACTTTTTTGGGCACAGCATCAACGTCTCCGGCCTCATTACGGGGCAGGATCTCCTCGCCCAGCTTCGCGGCCGCGATCTGGGGGACCGGCTCCTCATTTCGCAGAACATGATCCGCCGTGAGGAGCGGGACTTTCTGGACGGTCTCACGCTGCGTGAGGCGTCCGAGGCGCTCGGCGTGCCGATCGTTGCGACCGAGCAGGACGGCTTTGCCCTTTGGGACGCCATGGCCGGAGAGCTCACGCCCGAGCCGGAGGCCGTCCGGCGCGCGGAGGAAGAATTTTACCGGTACAATACCTGAAAAAAGAAAGGGGAAGTGCTTATGAGCAGACCTTTAGTAGCCATCGTCGGTCGGCCGAACGTCGGCAAGTCGATGCTGTTTAACCGCCTGGTCGGCCAGCGGCTCTCCATTGTGGAAGATACGCCGGGCGTTACGCGCGACCGGCTGTACGCCCCCTGCGAATGGGCAGGGCGTGAATTTGACATCGTGGACACGGGCGGCATCGAGCCGAACACCGACAGCGAGATCCTCGCCTTCATGCGTGAGCAGGCGCAGATCGCCATCGACACGGCCACAGTCATCGTCCTGGTGACGGATCTCCGCACCGGCGTGACGGCGGCGGACGAGGACGTCGCGGGGATGCTGCTGCGCTCGCGCAAGCCGGTCGTTCTCGCCGTCAACAAGGCGGACTCGGTCGGCGCGGTGGATCCGGGCGTATATGAGTTCTATTCGCTCGGCCTCGGAGACCCGATCCCGGTCTCGGCCGTCCACGGGCACGGCACGGGCGACCTGCTCGATGCCTGCATTGCGTATTTCCCGGAGGAGACGGAGGAGCGCGAGGAGAAGGATCTCATCAAGGTCGCCCTCATCGGCAAGCCGAACGTCGGCAAGTCCTCTCTCATCAACTGCATTCTCGGGGAGAAGCGCGTCATCGTGAGCGACGTCGCCGGAACGACGCGGGACGCCGTCGACACGGAGTTTGAAAACAAATACGGCCGCTATCTCTTCATCGACACGGCCGGCATTCGCCGCAAGAGCCGGATCGAAGAGAGCGTGGAAAAATTCTCCGTCATGCGCGCGCAGATGGCGATCGAACGGGCGGATGTCTGCCTCATCCTTATCGATGCGCGCGACGGCGTGACCGAGCAGGACACCAAGATCGCCGGCCTGGCGCACGAGGCGGGCAAGGCCTCCATCATCGTCGTCAACAAGTGGGACCTTGTGGAGAAGGAAACGGGGACCATGGAGAAGATGCGCAAGGACATTATGCGCGATCTCTCCTTCATGAGCTATGCCCCCATCATCTTCATCTCCGCCCTGACGGGCCAGCGCACGGAGCGCCTCTTTGAGCTCATCAATTTTGCCGACGAGCAGACCAGCATGCGCATCTCCACCGGCATGCTCAACGACGTGCTGGCCGACGCCCAGGCTCGCGTCCAGCCGCCGACGGACCGCGGCCGCCGCCTCAAGATCTATTACATGACGCAGACCGGGGTCCGCCCGCCGAACTTTGTCGTCTTCTGCAACAAGGCCGAGCTGTTCCACTTCTCCTACCAGCGCTATCTGGAAAACCAGATCCGGGCCGTGTTCGGGCTGGAAGGGACGCCGATCCGCATGGTGATCCGGCAAAAAGGAGACAACACATGATCGTCTATGTGCTCCTTCTGCTTCTGACGGCGGCCGTTGCCTACGTGCTCGGCAGCATGAGCACGCTCGTGCTCGCGTCGAACTTCATTTTCCGATTCAATCTCAACCGCCTCGGACGGGGGAACGACTGGCTCTCCAACTTCCGCCGGGTCTACGGCGTCAAGGGTGCGCTGATCCTGCTGCTGGTCGAGGCCGTGAAAGACGTTCTGCCGATCGTCCTCGGCGGGCTTTTGCTGGGGATCAAGGGGCATGCGGACGTCGGGCGCGTGTTCGCCGGCTTCTGCCTCGTGATGGGACGTCTCTGGCCGGTCTTTTACGGGCTCAAGGGGAGCCACGCGTTCATGCCGATGTTCTTCACGGCGATCTTTGCCGCCCCCTCGCTCGGGATCGCGACGCTGCTCGTCTTCCTCGCAGTCCTGCTCTCCCGGTATATGACGCTCGCCGTGACGGTCTCCGCTCTCATTATGACCGCGGCCTCCTTCCTGATTCTGGACACCCGCCTCTGCTCGCTCCTGATCGCGGCGATCGGGGCGGCGGTGCTGCTCCGGCACATCCCCGCGCTGCGGCGGCTCAATAACGGAGGAGAGGCGAAGATCAGCTTCGAGTCGGACCTCACGTATAAGTTCACGCGGAAATTCTGATGGAAAGACGAAAAAAGAAAAAGGGAGCGGCCGGCGTTTTTCTGCTGCTTCTCCTCGTCATCGTCCTCGCCTGCCTGGGCATTCTGTACGCCCTATCGCTCTATTCCTCCGCGCTCCGTCAGCAGGCGGAGGCGGACGCCGCGCTGCAGCGAAGCGAGATGGAGAATTCTCTCCGCTCCGCCTCGGCGCAGGCTTCGGAGGAGCTGCGGGAGCGGCAGGAGCAGGAGGTGCGGGAGGCGGAGGAGCTGTGCCTTTCCCTCAAAAACAGCTTTCTCGCACGCGACCGGGAGGAGCTTCTGCTCCTGGTCAACCCCTGGAACGCCGTGCCGGAGGGCTATACGCCGCGCCTTGTTGACCTGGGCGACGGCATTTGGATCGACGAGCGCGCCGCCGGCGACCTGACGGCCATGCTGGAGGCCTGCTATGCCGACCCGCACGGCAGCATTCCCGTCCCGATCTCGGGCTACCGCACGCAGGAATATCAGCAGGGCCTCTATGACGACAAGATCCGCCGCCTGCGGGAGGCGGGCTGGTCGGAGGAGGACGCCCCGGCTGAGGCGGCGCACTCTGTTGCCGTGCCGGGTACGAGCGAGCATCAGCTCGGCCTTGCCATTGACATTTTGGACGTGAACAACTCCGAGCTGGACCTGACTCAGAGCTGGACTGAGACCCAGCGCTGGCTCTCCGCGCACTGCGCCGAATACGGCTTCATCCTCCGCTATCCGGACGGCACCAGCGACATCACCGGCATCATCTTCGAGCCCTGGCATTACCGCTACGTCGGGAAGGAGCTTGCGCAGAAGATCACGGCGTCCGGGCTGACGCTGGAGGAATATCTCGCGCAGGAAACCGAATGAATAGCAGAGAAACACGCTCCGCCGCAAAAAAAGTCTTGCGGCGGAGCCTTTTTTATACTATATTAGTTAGCCAAAGCTAATGCATTAAAAGAGGAAAAACCAATGAAGAAAAAAAGTGAGATCTTGCTGCAGATCCTGCTGCTTGCCCTCTGCCTGCTCGGCGAGATCGGCCTCATGACCTTCCTTGCCCCGTGCGGCGTGCATGAGGACGGCGCTTACAGCACCTGCCACTGGGCCGGGCAGGCGATGAAGCTGATTTTGATGATCATGAACGCCCTGGCGGTCCTGGCGCTGGCTCTGCCGGAGCAGGGCATGAAGCGCGGGCTCACGGTCGGCATTGCGCTTGGGGCCGTCGCCCTCTTTTTCACCCCCGGCACGACGATCCGCCTCTGCATGATGGGGACGATGCGCTGCAACATGATCACGCTGCCCGGCGTGCGCGTGCTCGCGGCGGCGATCCTGCTCGCGAGCCTTCCGGCGGTCCTTCTGCCGGAAAAGAAGGCCGGAAAGGACGCGCGCGCATGAAGAGCCTTCGGCTGCCCCTGCGCAGCCTCCTGCGGAAACCGGGGCGGACGGCCGTGCTGCTGGCGCTGGTCGCGCTGCTGGCTTTTGCGGTCTTTGGCGGGGGGATCGTTGTTATGAGCCTGCAGAACGGGCTGAAGAGCCTGGAGGGGCGCATCGGAGCGGACGTCATTGCCATCCCGACCACGGCCAAATCCAAGATCGACATTGACGATGTTCTCCTCACCGGAACCTCGGGCTATTACTACACGAGCCGCGATTACATCGACGAGATCGCGGAGATCGAAGGCGTGGAAAAGGTCTCCGGCCAGCTCTACCTGGCCTCCCTGCGGGCGGACTGCTGCTCGATCCCCGTCCAGGTGATCGGCTTTGATCCGGAGACGGACTTCTCCGTGCAGCCCTGGATCCGCCGGAGCTACGGGAAGGCGCTGGAGGATTACGACGTTGTCGTCGGCAGCTCGGTGAATGCGGACGTCGGGGAAGACATTATCATCTATAAGCAGAAATGCCATGTCGTTGCCCGCCTGGAGACGACGGGAACCGATATGGACACGGCCATCTATGCCACGACCGAAACGACCGCCCTCCTCCTGCAGGCGGCAAAGGAGCTGGGGCACGATCTGAAGATCAGCGGCGACCCGGCGGACGTGGTCTCCGCCATTTACATCAAGGTGAAGGACGGCGTCGACCCCGACACCGTGACGGACTATATCAACGTTCATCTCCGCAAGCTGAAGGCCGGAACGGCCAAATCGATGCTGACCGGCATCTCCGACAGCCTTGCCGCCCTGCAGAAGACCGTGAAGGCCGTGATCGCCGCGGTCTGGGTGCTTGTGCTGCTTGTGCTGTTTGCGGCATTTATCCTGATGATCCGCTCGCGCCGGCGTGAGTTCGCCGTGCTGCGCGTGGCGGGGGCTTCGCGCGGAATGCTTTCGGGCATGGTGATCCGGGAGGCGCTGCTTGTGAGCCTCGCGGGAGGGCTGCTCGGCGTCGGCCTCGCGGCTGCTGCGTCCTTCCCGTTCAGCAAGATGATCGAGACGGCGCTGGATCTTCCGTTCCTGACGCCGGGCGCCGGCACCTCGCTTGGCCTTGCGGGAGGCACGCTTCTCGCCGTCTGCCTGACGGGCTCCGCTGCCGCCGCCTGGACGGCCGGCCGCCTGAGCCGCGTCGATGCGGGGACGGCCCTGCGGGAGGAGAACTGAAATGAAGATCTGTGCAGAAAAGCTGACCAAGGATTACTTCCGCAAGGCGGGGGAGGCCAATCATTTTTATGCCGTCCGCGAGGCGGAGCTGACGCTGGAGCCCGGGAGCGTCACCGTTGTTATGGGCCGCTCGGGCAGCGGAAAGTCGACGCTGCTCCATATGTTCTCCGGCCTCCTTGTGCCGACGCAGGGCCGGATCACGGCCGACGGAGAGGACCTCTATGCCATGCCGGACCGTGCGCTCGCCCTTTTCCGCAACCGGCACTTCGGCGTGATCCCCCAGGGGCACACGGCCGTCTCCACGCTCAGCGTGCGGGAGAATGTGCTCCTGCCTGCGCTGCTCGGCGGAAGAGAAGAGGAATACCGGGAGCAGGCGGAAAAGCGCCTGGAGCAGTTTGCCATTGCGCCTCTTGCCGATGAGCTGCCCCGTACGCTCTCCGGCGGCGAACTGAAGCGCATCGCCGTCGCGCGTGCGCTGCTGACGGATCCCGAAGTGATCTTTGCCGACGAGCCGACCGGCGACCTGGACGATGAAAACTGCTCCCTCGTCCTCTCGGCCCTGCGTGCCGAGGCGGACCGGGGAGCGGCCGTCCTGCTCGTGACGCATGAAGACGAGGCGGAAAGGATCGCCGACCGGGTCCTCCGGATGAATGCGGGGATCCTGGAGACAAAATGAGACAAGAGAGGAAAACGGCGCCGGAGCGGTCCGGTGCCGTTTTCTTTTGCAAAGAAAAAAGTTAGCAGTTAGCAACTGAAACACTTGACTCGCGAGTTAGCTTCTGCTATTATCAGTTAGCTAAAACAAACAAAAGTATGCACAAGCTAACATGAGCGGACGGGCCACACGCCCGAGATCCGAAAGGAGCAAAAACCGATGATCGCAAGGATGAGCCTGCAGAAGCGGCTGATCGTTTTTCTGATGCTGGCGACGATGTGCCTGAGCTTCGTACCGGGCGTAATGACGGCAGCATCGGCGGAAGAAAAGGGCCGCTGGGAAGCGGCGGCGGACGAGATCGACGCCTACCTTGACTCCGCCTTTGAGTATTACCTGGAGGGAGACGCGACCTCCGCCTACAACGCCGTCAACAATGCGTATTTCAAGACCTATGAGGTCACGGGCTTCGAGCGCCAGACTATGAGCTACATCTCCGGCCCGCGAAAGAACTCCATTGAGCTGCAGTTCTCCACCTGTAAGGGCGCCGTCAAGAAGGACAACCAGGATCCCGAAACGCAGACGGCCGTCCGCACCGAACTCAACAAGCTCAAGAGCATGATTCGCGAGGATGCCAACAAGCTTGCCGTCAAGGACGGCGAGGCCGGCTCCATCACGAAGTATTACGACCACGGCACCGAGGTCGCGACGGACCCGTATGCCGAGTATGCCGGCGACCCGAATGCCAAGACACAGTACAAGACCTGGGTCGATGCCTATGAGGCAATTGCCGAACTGCTTGACACGGCCAACACCGCCTTCAAGGGCAAGGATGCCGAAGCGGCCGCCGACAATATCAACACGGCTTACTATTCTGTCTACGAAGAATCCCTTTTTGATCATCAGATCTACGTGGATCTGACCATCGAAGACCGCACGGCAGCCGATGAAGCCTTTGAAGCGCTTCTCGAGCTTGCCACCAACGGCAAGAACCAGAAGACGGCTTTTGCCAACCAGTGCAAAAAGGTCAAGAATCTTCTGAAGGCCGATGCGGAGGCCATGGATGCCATCGCGGCCGAAGCGGCCGCCCAGGCAGCCGCCGAAGCTGCGGAAGCGGCAGCTGCCGCAGCCGCCGCAGACGGCGCGACCGCAAGCACCGGCAGCGTCATCTTCCTTGGAGCCTTCGGTATCATCGTCCGCGAGGGCCTGGAAGCGATCCTTGTCATCGCCGCCATCATTGCCTACCTCGTCAAGGCGGGGCAGAGCAAGTATCTCAGGAGCGTCTACGTCGGCAGTGTGCTTGGCATCGTCTGCAGCTTCCTTGCCGCCTATGCCCTGACGCTTGTCAAGCGTGCCGTCGGTGATGCCTACGGCGCACAGGCACAGGAAATCATGGAGGGCTGCACGGCGCTGGTTGCCGTATGTGTCCTCTTCTACGTGAGCAACTGGATGATCTCCAAGGCGGAAGCCGAAGCCTGGACGACCTATATCGATGACAAGGTCCAGTCCTCCGTCCAGACCGGCTCCTCCAAGGCGCTCGCCTTTGCCGCTTTCCTTTCCGTCTTCCGCGAGGGAGCGGAGGTCGTCCTCTTCTATCAGCCGATGCTGGTGGAGGACGGGAATCCCGCGATGGTCTGGGCCGGGTTCGGCGTAGGCTGCGTGGTTTTGGTATTTGTCTTCATCGCGATCCGTTATCTGTCCGTCCGCCTGCCGCTCAAGCCGTTCTTCACCGTAACGAGCATCTTCATGGCAGTGATGTGCGTCTCGTTCTTCGGCTCTGCCATCAAGGAATTCGCCGAAGGCGGCCTCTTCGATGTGACACAGATCCCCTGGATGTGGACGGAGAACGACATCACGGATGCCCTCGGCCTCTATCCGTTCGCCGAGCCAATCATGGCCCAGCTCCTGCTGACGATCGCCGTTGTGTCCACGTTCATCATCGGGCACTACAAAAACAAAGAGATCGCCGCCGCGAAAAAAGCGGCAAAGGCCTGATCCCCCTTCTTTCTTATGTAGACACCGGGGAGTCCTGTCCCCGCGCAGGCTTCTCCCCCTGTCATAGACCACTGTTTTTAAAAAATTTGAATAGGAGAGTATTTGAAATGAAAAAGTTTCTTGCATTCTTTCTCGCTGCTATGATGCTCCTCAGCTGCGAAGCTGCTTTCGCTGCCGACGAAGCCGGTTTTGAAGAGACCCCGATCGGTGAGGAGCAGGACGTTGATGTCACTGCCGGTTCCTCCCTGCACGTTGCCGCTGTTTACTTCCAGCCGGTCGACATGGAGCCTGCAGAATCTGCCGGCCTGACCGTCGAAGAGTCCAACATGCACATCGAAGCGGACATCTCCTGGAACGAGAACGGCCTTGGCTACGGTGTCGGCGACTGGCTCCCGTACGCAACGGTCGACTACAAGGTAGCCGATGAGGAAGGCAACGTTGTCCTCGAAGGTTCCTTCATGCCGATGAACGCTTCCGACGGCCCGCACTACGGTGCAAACGTCCTCCTCGAGGAAGCCGGCTCCTACACCCTGACCTTCATCATCCACAGCCCGGCAGAGAACGGCTTCCTGCTCCATGTTGATGACGAGACCGGTCCGGAAGAGAAGGCCTTCTGGTCTGACCCGATCGAAGTCGTCTTCGAAGGCTGGGACTACATCCCCCAGGAGTGGTAATTTCATCTCTCCGTCTTTTTGACAGAAAGAATATCTGAACTTCAGACCTTCTGACAGTTCATACGCAAATGTCGATGCGCAGATCCGCGGGGGTTTGTGCATCGGCTATTTGTGCGTTTTCGGGCAAGATCACAAAAATCGAGATCCCGGCGTTTTTCGCCTGAGATCACCCCGCGGGAAAGGAAGGAAACTGCTCCTTGTTCGCTTATCTTGAGAGAGTAACGGAAGATCTTCTCGTTACCTGCATCCTCTGCTCGCTGCTCTATACCTACAGCGAGATCAGCTGGGGAAAGACCGGCAAAACACTCTCCAAAGCCGGCATCCTCCTCGGCCTTGTCTGCTCAGCCGCGATGGCCTGGGCCAAAAACAATACCAGCAAGATCGCCACGAACACGTGGAATCTCTATATCTTCTATGTCGGCATCGTGCTGACGGTTCTGTATCTGGTGCTCGTTCTTGCCGGCTATAAAAAGACGGAGGGCGTTCTGCCGAAGCTTGCATCCGCCGTCTCGGGCCTTCTGACGGCCGATCTTCTTTTCTACGAAGTGCCGGACGTCATGGCCTATCCCTTCAAGTTCAACATCGGGGACAATTCGGTCTTCTCCATGGAGTATCTCCGTCGCTTCCTCGGCTGGCTGTTTGCGCTGATCCTCCTGTATGCAATGTCCTGGTGCATTGCTTACTGCGTGCGCAGGCTGAAAAAGTGCGGCTTCTGCCTCTTTTTCCTTGTGCTGGAGCTGCTGGAGAACGGAGCGCGCTTCTTTGGCCTTATTCTGAGCAAGTGGCTCGTCCGCCCGAAGGTGTGGCCATATTTCGTCTCCAAGGAGCATCCCTGGGCCTTTCCGTATGCCAAGTTCGTCTCCAACAAGGAGCTCCTGATCTTCATGATCGCTCTTGCAACGGCCGTGCTGATCCCGGTGCTTCTCTTCTGCCGTTCTCTCCGTGTGACGGAGCCCTATGATAACCCCGCGCAGCACCGCAAGCTCCGCGCCGCCAACCGGAACCGCCGCCGCGCGGCCGCGGCCGGCGTGATGACCTTTGCTGCGGCCATCGTCATTATGACGGCCGTTCACGCCTACAATAACCGCGAGATCGAGCTCTCCGCCCCGGAGACCTACACCTTCTCGGAGGACAAGAGCGAGATCCTCATCTCCATCGAGGACGTGAGCGACGGCCATCTTCACCGCTTTGAGTATGTAACGCCGAACGGCGTCGACGTCCGCTGGATCATCATCAAGAAGACCAATTCCGCCTCCTTCGGCATCGGGCTGGACGCCTGCGATGTCTGCGGAACGGCAGGTTATTATGAACGTGACGGTTCCGTCGTCTGCAAGCGTTGCGACGTCGTCATGAACATCAACACGATCGGCTTCAAGGGCGGCTGCAACCCGATCCCGATCGATTACCGCGTAGAAAACGGCAGCATTATCTTTGAGCTCGAGGATATCATCGCGAGCGAAAAGAATTTCTGAGAAAGGAGATCGTGCGATGCAGTTTCGAATGATTCGCGGAGCCCTGTTCCGCCAGCTCGGCAAGATGGCGCTCATTGCCTTCACGATCGCGCTCGGTGCCTCCCTGGCCACGGCCATGCTCAACGTGATGCTGGACGTCGGCGACAAGGTCAACGCCGAGCTGAAGACCTACGGCGCCAATATTACCGTCAAACCGAAGGACTCCTCGCTCCTTTCCGACATCTATGATTTTGCCGATGAGAGCGATGTACAGACCTCCTATCTGAAGGAGGACGAGCTCGGAAATCTCAAGACGATCTTCTGGGCCTTCAATATTGTCGACTTTTCTCCCTTCCTGGAGAAAACGGCCGACTTGCCGGACGGCAGCAGCGTATCCGTGACGGGGGCGTGGTTCAACCACCATCTCTCCCTGCCGACGGGCGAGGAGCTTGATGCCGGCATTGCCTCTCTCCGCTCCTGGTGGGACATCACCGAGGGCGAGTGGATCGACGAGCAGGCCGACGGCGCGGAGAACCGCATTATGGTCGGCGCTGCGCTCGCGGAGGAAAAAGGCCTTCATGCCGGCGATACGCTGACGCTGCAGGGCTCGGCCGAAGCGGTCGAGGCCGTCGTTGCGGGCATTTTTGATGCGGGCAGCGACGAGGACAGCAAGATCTTCGCTCCCCTTGACCTGGTGCAGACCCTGACGGATACCGACGGCAAGGTCGGCACGATCGAGGTCTCCGCCCTGACGACGCCGGACAACGATCTCGCCGTCCGCGCGGCCAAGAACCCCAAGGCTCTTTCGGCGGCCGACTATGAGACGTGGTACTGCACGGCCTATGTCAGCGCCATCTGCTATCAGATCGAGGAGGCGCTCACGAACGCTTCCGCCTCCGCCGTCCGCCAGGTGACGGATTCGGAGGGCAGCATTCTTGAAAAGACGCAGCTTCTGATGATCCTCATTACGATCCTCAGCATGATCGCCTCGGCCCTCGGCATTTCCAACCTTGTCATGGCCTCCGTTATGGAGCGCAGCAAGGAGATCGGTCTTCTGAAGGCCATCGGCGCACATGACGGCTCCATCACGGCCACCGTTATGGCCGAGATCCTGACGACGGCCCTAGTCGGCGGTGTCGCGGGGTACTTTGTCGGCCTCGGCTTTGCGCAGATCATCGGTAAGACCGTCTTCGGCTCGGCCATCGCCGTCAATGTGACGGTGATCCCGATCGTCGCTCTGCTGATCTTTGCCGTTACGGTCGCCGGGTCTCTGCCGGCTATCCGCACGGTGCTCCGCCTGCGCCCGGCAGAAGTGCTGCACGGCAGCAAGGCATAAGGAGGGAGAGAAAATATGACCAGACGCAAAATGTGGTTCCGCATGATCTCCGCCTCCCTGATCCGCCGCCGCTCCCGCATGCTCATTGCGCTTCTTTCCATTGCCATCGGCGCGACGATCCTCTCCGGCATGGTCACGGTCTATGTCGACATACCGCGCCAGATGGCGGCCCAGTTCCGTTCCTACGGCGCCAATATGCTGATGATGCCCTCCGGGGACACGGAGCTGACGCAGGAGAGCGCACAGGAAGCCCTCGCGCAGATCCCGGATTCTGCGCTCGTCGGCGCAACGCCCTATCGCTACATTACCGTCTCGATGACGAGCCGGCAGCTGTCCTTCATCGCCTCCGGCACGGATTTTGACCAGGTGCAGTCCACAAGCCCCTATTTTCTCGTCGACGGGGCATATCCCTCCAAGCCGCGCGAGGTCCTGGTCGGCAAGGAGCTCGCCTCCACGATCGGCGCCAAGCTCAACAGCGTGATCGAGCTGACATATAAGCCCTCCGTGACCGTGGAAGCCGCCGAAACGGCGGAATCCGAGCTCAAGCCGGGCGCCGTCCTGGTCGGAAGCGCCGTCGGCTTCGGCGACAATGATGTGCCGGTCACGGTCACGCTGGACGACGACGGGAATATTGCTTCCCTCGTTGTCGACGCCTCCACGCAGACCGAGGAGATCGGCGGTCAGTGCGCCGGAGAAGAATTTACCTCGCAGTTCATCGGAAAGCGGATCCCGCTGACGCTCGGCGAGGAGATCGACGGCGTGAGCGGCGCGACCTATACCTCGACAGCCGTCGTCAACGCGGTCAACACCTCGCATGCGACCTTGACCGCAGGCGCTTCGGACACCACGATCAAGTTCACGGTCGTCGGTCTGCTGGATACCGGCGGGGAAGAGGAGCAGTATGTCTATATGACGATGAGCGACCTCGGCGCCCTGACCGGGGATTCCGAGAGCCTCGACCTGATGGAGCTGAGCGTCTCCGGCACCTCGGAGGATCTCCAGAGCTACGTCGATGCCATCAATGCCTCCGGCGCTCCCGTAACGGCGCAGCTCGTCAAGCGCGTTACGAATTCGGAGACGACGGTCCTCGCCAAGCTGCAGTCTCTCGTGCTTCTCGTGACCATCGTCGTCATGGCTTTGACCATGATCAGCGTGGCAACGACGATGATGGCGGTCGTCGCGGAGCGGAGGAAGGAGATCGGCCTTCGCAAGGCGCTCGGCGCCTCGGACGAATCGATCCGCTGGGAGTTCCTCGGAGAGGGAATGCTGCTCGGCGCGCTGGGCGGCTTCCTGGGCGGGCTGCTGGGCTTCGGCTTCGCCCAGTTCGTCAGCGTACAGGTCTTTGATTCATCGATCACCTTCCAGCCTCTGCTGCTCCCGCTGACGATCCTCGTCTCCATGGCGATCGCAGCCGCCTCCTGCCTGCTTCCAATCAAGAACGCGGTAGCGGTTGACCCGGCCCTCGTCCTCAAGGGCGAATAATGAAGAAGGAGAAGAAAAAATGAGTCTTCTTGAACTGAATCATATTTCCAAGATCTACGGAGAACTCAAAGCCCTCGACGATGTCAACATCAAGGTGGACAAGGGCGAATGGGTCGCGATCATGGGGCCGTCGGGCTCCGGCAAATCCACGATGATGAACATTATCGGATGTATGTCCACGCCGTCGCTCGGCGAGGTCCTGCTCGACGGCGTGGACATCTCAAAGGAGAGTGCAAAGAACCTCACGAACATCCGCCGCGACAAGATCGGCCTCATTTTCCAGCAGTTCCACATGGTCAACTATCTTACGGCCGTCGAGAACATCATGGTTTCCCAGTATTATCACTCCATGCCGGACGAGAAGGAGGCGCTGGACGCCCTGGAGCGCGTCGGATTGCGGGAGCGCGCCAAGCACCTCCCGAGCCAGCTCTCCGGCGGCGAACAGCAGCGCGTCTGCGTAGCCCGTGCTCTGATCAACCACCCGGAGATCATCCTCGCCGACGAGCCGACCGGAAACCTGGACGAAGCCAATGAAAATGTCGTTCTCGATCTTTTCCGCCAGCTGCACCGCGAGGGGACGACGCTCATCGTCGTCACGCACGACCCGGAGGTCGCGGAAGCGGCCCAGCGAACGATCGTCCTGAAAAACGGCAAGGTCGCCCGCGAGGTCATCAACGAGAACTTCGTCTGCTGAGAAA
>R05__coassemble_57_pt1 | contig 59936 bp, 50 predicted proteins | sample R05__metabat2_low_PE_040 | metagenome-assembled genome bin R05 | reverse complement strand
ATCCGTTGGACTCCAGAAAAAGTCTGGGGTTATTCTCGGCGAGAAGGCGGTCATCAAGATCATCCAGCGTGACGGTTCGGTAATCATCACCGAAAACATGGTCTACCGTCGTTGATTTCCCTACCTGCCTCGGCCCGTAAATGACAATACAGGGAAAAGACGCTGCGACTTTTCGAATCGTCTGCTCTGCAGTTCTGTGCAAATACATTTTAACAATCATCTCCATTTCATGCATATTTTAGCACATGCTTGCGACCAAATCAACATTGAGATGCAGGTATGGTCGATATTTGGCAATTTAAATTTCTTCTTTATTGAGCCGCAGAATAGCTTGACAGACTATGAAATGCCCCGACCGCTGATTTTACCATGCGTGTATATGCGTATTCTACTCCGGGAATGCGAAAAGGCAGTGCCGAAAGAATGGATCGCCGTTTTCTGGACATGACTTCAAAATCGTGAAAAAGGGAAACTGCAAGGGAAACCGAAATCCGGCTTCTGTGAACCGCACTTTTTAACGGCAGATAATACGATTATTTCCCATAAAAAGCAAAAATCCGAACCTTTCGGTTCGGATTCAGTGGTGGACGATACAAGACTCGAACTTGTGACCTCCCGCACGTCAAGCGGATGCGCTACCAGCTGCGCTAATCGTCCTTGCTCTTGAAAGCTTGATTATAATAACTGATTTGCTATCAAATGTCAAGTATTATTTTCCGCTTTTTTCAAGATCAGAAAAAGTCGATATCGAGCACGACATCAAAATAAAGGAACAGGAGAACGGCGACGGCTGCGAGCGCGAGGAAGATCAGCGCCATCACGCGGTAATGCCCGGCGAGGGCCTCGGCTGTGGCGTCATCCCGCTTGTTCGCCCGGCGCGCCTGCTTGCCGGAGCTGACAAGATAGGAGAGAAACATCACTCCGAAGAAAAAGATCGCCGCCATCAGAAAGCCCAGCGTGACGAGAGAGAGAAACGGATTGTTCTCGAACATATCGGCAAAGGACATGAGGATCCTCCATGAAATTGAATTTGAATCAGTATAACACGATTTATTCCTCTTGTCACCCTAAAAAGTATTCTTTCAAGGTTCGATAAGGTTTTGTTGAAATCCTTTGACGGATGGTATATAATATAATCTGTATATTTGCAGTATTATGCCGTTTTCAACGGAGGTATCATTCATGAAAAAGTTTTTCTCGATTCTGACGGTTTGCACTGTCCTGATGTCTTTGTGCAGCGGTGCGTGTGCTGAGATCCAGGTGGTCAATCCAACCGTAGACAATTCATCTTCATCAATTGTCCTTGTTGAACCTGAGGCTGCCGCAGCATCGACGCAGAGTTTTTCTGACAGTTCTGTGATCTCCCTGTCCCCGGAAACGTCTACGGCTTCTGCTGAAACTGCCCAGAGCACACAGACGATCACGATTCAAGAGAACACGAGCACAATGCAAGCCAGTCCTGTTTCACTGCAGGGGGTTGAGTATTCTGATGTTTCAATTACGGCTGATGTGAGCGAGCTTGATCTCAAAGTTGGCGAGAAGTACGAGCCGACTTGGACGGTTACCCCTGATAATGAGGATGTCTTGGTGGAATTTTCATCCAGTGATACTTCGGTTGCCAAGGTCAATAATAACGAAAAGATCGTTGCCAAAGGTGTTGGCACTGCCACGATCACAGCTAAGGCTACCTATAATGACAAATCTGCTACTGCCACGATTAAGGTTACCGTTACAGATTCTACTGTCACAAAAATTACAGTGACGCCGTCTTTTCTTGAACTTGATGTCGATGAAACGCAGACTTTAACGGCAACTGTGACACCTTCGCAGGCTTACAAATGGTCTTCCAAGAATCCTGAGATCGCAACTGTTTCTGACTCCGGCGTTGTCAAGGCCATTGCAAAAGGAAATACAGAGATTGTCCTCACTGCATCAGATGGAACAACTGAATCTGTTCCAGTCAGCGTTACTGTTCCTGTTACCCCGGAAAAGCCTTATATGGTCTCCGTCAGCCCGAACAATTCTTCCTACGGTTCTGTCTATCTGTCGGGAGGCGTAAGCTCTGCACAGTACGCAAAAGGGGCGACCGTTACGGTTACGGCTTCGCCGAATGCTGGATACGAGATCCAAAGTTGGACAGCGAACGGATCCGTTATCTCAGCCGCAGGGAAGATGAGCTCGTTTTCTTTCAAGGCCGATAACTCCTATGTGATCGTTGCCAATTTTGCTCCCATTACCTCCGAGTACACCATCACTTACAGCTCCGGTGCCTATGCCACGGCGCAGTATGTGACCTGGAGCAATACCTTTATGGCAGGCACCAATGCCTATATCGATTCCACGCAGTATTCCCGCACCGGCTATTATCAGGACGGCTGGACAACGGTCGACGGGAGCAGCGTGAATTCCTATCCTTATGGCACGGTCATTGCGAATATTTCTTCCAATTATACGCTCTACCCGCACTGGACGGCGAACGCGGCGGCGTCCTATACGCTTACGATCACCTATAATGCCCAGTACGGCTCCGTTTATTACGGCAACTCCTATATCGCCAACGGCTCGACGGTCACGATTGCCCAGGGCCAGTCGAAGACCTTCTCCTTCTATCCCAGCGACGGATATTATGTCTGGAACCTGAATTTTGCCGGCTACAATATCGGCTCCTGCAGCAGCTATACCGTTTCGTATGACTCCATGCGCGGCGCTTCCCGCACGATGAACGTCACCTTTGCCAGCATCTATTCCTCCCCGAAGACAGGTGACAACTCGAACATCGCTCTTTGGGGCGCGCTTGCCGGGTGCGCGGTCGTCGGCATCGGAGTGCTGTTCGTGGTGAATAAGAAGTCCTCGAAGAAAAGCGGAAAGGACAAATAAAAAATGGAAGCTCATTTAAACAAAGCAAAGCTTCTCCGGAACGACCCGCAGGTGCATTACAACTGCGCGCAGGGCGTGCTCATGACCTTTGCGCAGGATTGCGGCCTGACGGAGGAACAGATGCACAGCCTGGGGGCTCATTTCGGCGCCGGCATGAAATGCGGCGAGATGTGCGGGGCCATCACCGGAGGATTGATGGTCATCGGGCTGCTGCAGGGCGGCGATGAGGAATACCGGGCTTTTCTCTCGGCCATGAAGGAAAAGCATGCCGGCCGCGTGCGCTGCGCGGAGCTTCTCCGCGAAGAGGTGCATTCTCCCGCCGAGAAAAAGCCGCACTGCGACAATATGGTCTATGAAGCCGTAGAAGCCGTCTGCGATGTCATGAGGCTGAGCTGAGCGTGCGGATCTTAAAAGGAATTTTTCTCGTTTTGCTGACCGTCAGCGCGGCGATCTTCGCCGTGTCGACGATGTCTCCGTTTTCCAAAGGCTCGCTGACCGAGACGGCGGCGGTGGAGGAAACGCAGGAAGCGGCTCCGGCCGAGCTCAGCGCGGCGGAGACGCCCGAGCCTACGGCGGAACCGACGCCGGAGCCAACCCCGGAGCCGACGCCCTCCTTCCGCACGGTCTCGCTTGCGGGAAAGACGTTTACGACGGCCGCCGAGATGCTTGACCTCAGCAGCATCACGCCTTCCGAGCTGCCGGCTCTGGCCGAGCTTCTTCCGGAGATGACGAATTTGCGTTATGTCAACCTCGGAAGCGAATCCTCCGGCCTTGCGCTCTCGGATCTGGATGCGCTCTATGCGGCGGCGCCCGATGTGCTGTTCGCCTTTGAATTCAGCTTCCTGGACCGCAGCGTGAATACCTATGACAAGGTGCTGGATCTGAACCATGTGACCATGACGGACGAGGGAGCCGCCGTGCGCGCGATCCTCCCGTATATGCGCCATCTGGAAACGCTGGACATGGATACCTGCGGCGTTTCGAACGAGGCGATGGCTTCCATTCGGGACGATTATCCCGACGTGGAAGTGATCTGGCGCATCTGGTTCGGCTATGACTATACGGTCCGCACGAACGTGACGAAGATCCTGGCCTCCAAGCCCAGCTGGGGCGGCGAGATCACGAATGACTCCGCCCAGGTGCTGAAGTATTGCACCAAGCTTCAGTTCCTGGATCTCGGGCACAACGAGAGCCTCTCGGACATCTCCTTTGTGCGGTATATGAAGGATCTGCGCGTCGCTGTCATTTCCATGTGCCCGGTCAGCGACCTCTCGCCGTTTGCGGAGTGCCCGAAGCTCTGGTATATCGAGGCGGGCAACTGCGACCTCTCGGATCTCTCGCCGCTGGCCGAGTGCAAGAACCTGGAGCACCTGAACGTCGGCACCAACTTTGACGTGTCGGATATTTCCTGCCTCTATGACCTGCCGCTCAAGCGCCTCTGGCTCGGCGTCTGCGACCCCGTGCCGGAGGAACAGGTGAACCGGATGACGGAGCTGCATCCCGGCATTCTGATCGACACGACAGTTCCGAGCGGACTCGAGAAAAACGAAAAGGGCGAGGCGGCCAACGAGGGCTTCGTCATGGGAAAGTGGAAGTCCTACAAGCAGTGGCTCTATAAAGACTGGGTCTATTATGAATGGTACGGCACCTTCCCGGCAGCGCGCCCGAAGGACGTCTACCGCGTGATTTACGACGGCTTTGAGTATGAGCTTGTGACCTATGCCTATGCCTTCACGGCAAACGATCCTCTGGTCAATGCCCATGAGTCGATCTATGAAGAGACGGTCCTCCCCGAGGTTCCGGAGGAGGGCAGCGTCAAGGTGACGTATCTCTGTTCCGATTCGGAGCAGGCGGAGGCGTGGAACGATCTCGCCCAAAAGTTCACGGAAGAGACCGGCATTGCGCTCGAGATCTCCTTCGCGGAGAGCGACGGCTATCTCGACCGGCTGCAGAGCACCGTCGAAGACATCGACGGTCCTGCCGTATTTGAACTCACCGGTGCCGTTGACCTTGCGGTAAACGGCTTTGCGGACAAGTGCGAGCCGCTTTCCGATACGGAGGCCGCTGCGGGGCTGATCTATGACGGTTTTGCCATCCACAGCGAAGGCGAGAGCGTCGGAATTGCGGCGGATGTGGACGCTTACGGCATTATCGTGAACAAGACGCTTCTGGCCAAGGCCGGATATTCCATCGACGATATCCAGAGCTTTGCAGATCTGCAGCGCATCGTGGAGGATCTCGGCCAGCGCTACGGAAACGATGTCTGGTTCTATCCCTTCGTCGTCCCGGATATGAAGGACGTTACGGATACCGGCTTTACCACGATGGCGGCGAATCTCCCCATCGCGGCCGAGCTCGCCTCCCGCGGCCTGGAATTTTCGAAGGATCTGGAAGGAACATATTTCTCCGATTTCCAGGCGTTCTGGAATCTCGTGATGTACCACAGCTGCGGCTCCAACTATAATCTGAGCCCGGCTTATTCCTATATCTATTCCCAGGGAGACAGCCGCTCCGAGTTCATCCAGCAGGAAGGGGTTTTCTATCTGGCGCGGACCGGGGAATATGATTACCTCCTGCAGAACAGCTCTCTGACGGCGGATGACATCGGCATCATCCCGGTCTATCTGAGCAGCATCGATCCTGCCTCCCAGACGCTCTGCACCGGAAGCGGAAAGTACTGGTGCGTCAACGCGCTTGCTTCGGAAGAGACAAAGGCGGCTGCAAAGGAATTCCTCTCCTGGTGCACGACTTCCGCGACCGGGACGGAGCTTCTCACGGAAATGGGCTATGCCCTGCCGTATGAGAATGCGCCCGAGCCGGAAAACCCCTTCCTGCAGCAGGCGCTCGACAGCATCCGCAGCGGGAAGACACCGATCCTCTGGGCCTTCTCCGCCATGCCCTCGGAGGCGTGGAAGGACGAAGTGAACTACGAGATGGGCGCCTGTGCCGCCGACCTCGGCGACTGGACGGATATCTATAACGAGCTCTACGGCGTATGGCACGCCGAATACTGTGTCCGATGAGACAAAAAATATCCCGTACCGAACCGGTACGGGATGCTTTTTTCAGAAACGGATCACTCTCCGCTCTGCCCCTTGCGGAACACGAGCAGCTTGCTGAAGATGTAATTGAGCACCATGACGATGACGGAGTCGATGATCTTGGAGAGCATAAACGGCATGTGGAAGCCGTTGACGCAGAGCACCATGATCAGCTCTTCGATCAGAAGCGTCGAGAGGCGGGAGGAGGTAAAGCCGATAAATTCTTTTCCCCAGTCCGGATTCGTGCTTCGGAAGACCCATTTCCGGTTGAGCGGGAAGGACACGAGCACGGCCACGATCCAGGCGATGATGTTGATGAGCGCGTTCTGAAGCGCAACGGACGAGTCAAACACAAAGGCATTGAGCACATAGCTTGCGACCCAGTTCACGAGCGTCGTGATCACGCCGACAATAAAGTAGACAATGAGCTCGCGGTATTTGACGCAGAGCTCTTTTATTTTTTCAATCATGGTTCGAATTGGTTCCTCCGCATTCTTCCGAAATAATAAACCGTGGGCGGCCCTTCAGCTCGTCGTACATTTTTCCAATATAGTAGGCAATGACGCCGAGCGAGAGCATAATGATGCTGCCGGTGAAAAGAAGCAGCAGGATGACGGTCGTAAAGCCTTCGGCGGCCGTCCCGGTCAGCTTCTGCACCAGCGAGATCACGGAAAAGACAATGGAGATGACGAGCATCAGGGCTCCGAGCATCGTGATGCAGTGCAGCGGCAGGGAGGAGAACGAGGTGATATTGGTCACGGCATAGCGGATCAGCGAGCGGGTGGACCACTTGCTCTCGCCGGCCGTCCGCTCCCGGACACAGTAGGAGACCTCGGCCTTCTTGAATCCGACCCAGTAGGACAGAGCCCGGAAGAAGACATTGCGCTCCGGCATCCGATTGAGTGTGTCGACGACCTTGCGGTCGAGCAGCTTGAAGTCGGAAGAGGAGGCCATGTTCATGTTCACGGCCTTGCTGATAAGGGAATAAAAGGAATTCGCCGCAAAGCGGTGAAAGGCGCTCTCTTCGCCGCGGTCCTCTTTGATCCCCTCCACGACCTCGTAGCCCTGCTCCCAGAGCCGGTACATTTCCACGATCTTCTCCGGCGGATGCTGGAGATCGCAGTCGAGGACGACGCAGCAGTCTCCTTTGGCGCGCTCCAGCCCGGCGAACATGGCCGCCTCCTTGCCGAAGTTGCGGCTGAAATGGACCCCGCGGACTTCCGGGCGGCTTTCCGACGCCGCGCAGATCTCCTTCCAGGTGCCGTCCCGCGAGCCGTCGTCGATAAACAGAAGCTCGCAGGGGATCGAGGCCTCCGCAAGGATGCGGGAGATCGTCTCCGCCGTGACGGGGATCATTTTTTCTTCATTAAATGCCGGGATAATTACAGACAGCATAGGGAAACCTCCTTGTAAAGCCTATTGCCGTGTCAGAACATAGCATTCAGACAGCCCGCCGTTGCCTTCAAAGCTGTAGCGGTAGAGCAGCTCCGCATGGGTAAAGCCGAGATTCTTTGCAAAGGAACGGAGTACCTTTTCCGCATCGTAACCGCTGGACCAGTCCTCATCTGTGTCGATATAGAGAACGATCTCCTCTTCCTCCGCAATATAATCGGAAAGCGTTTCGGAGAGCGTGGAATTCGCAACGAGAAATTCCGGGAAGAGGCGCAGCTGGAGCAGATCCTGCGTGACGGAGGAAAAGTAGCCGTCGGAATAATAAACGCATTTGTCTTCACAGTGCGCTTCGATCGCCTCGTCATACTCGGTCATGGTCGGGAAAAGCGTGGAAGGCGGCATGGCCTTTGCGGAAAGGACGGCGAGCGCCGCCACGAGCAGAAAGGCTCCCTTTTTGCCCCAAAAGGCAAGCCGCCCTTCGCCCAGCGCCTGAACGGCCGGCATGAGCACAAAGCATACGCCGAGCACAAAGATCGGAATGAGATTGTAGATATACCGCAGCTCCTGCACCGGCGAGACGATCGCCACAGCGAGAAACGCGAGCGGTGCGGGGAGCAGAAGGATCAACGCCTGCGGGGAAACGGACGGCTTTTCTTTCCGCCGATGCAGCACCCAAAGCGCCGGCAGAAGAAGGCAGACGCTTCCCCAAAAGACCTGCCGGATCGCCTTCATTTTATCCTCTGCCATCCGGAAATCATCGATATGCTCCCGGAATTTGGCCGTGTCGCGGAGCGACTCCAGCACGCTTGAGCCGCCGACGACCTGCCCGTTTCCGACAAACAGATGCCGGACTGCAGCCGGGAACACCAGAAACATCAGCCCTACGCCGAGCAGCGCAGCAAGCGAAAAAGCGCCTACGCGGCGCCACTGCTTTTGCGCCGCCAGGAAAAAGAACGCGATCGCGCAGAGAAAGAAGGCGTAGAATACAAAATAATACTGCGTCATCATTCCGCAGAACATCGTGAGCGTCAGCAGCAGATAGCTGCTTTTCCGTCCGCCCTCCCGCAGGACGCGCAGCACGGCGAGCGCAAGAAGCACTGTGAAGAGCGTCAGAAGCATGTACATGCGGATCATCATGACGGTAGACGTCCCGATGACGCTCAGCCCGTAGAGAAGAACGGCGATCGCCCCGAGCTCCTCGCTTCCGTAGAGCCGGAGAGCGAGAAAATAGAGCGCGGCCAGTGTAAGGAGATAAAGCACGACATTCACGCCGAGCCCGATCCACATCGAGCTGCTGCCGCGGAAGAGCGAGGACACAAGGTGGATCAGCATATAATAGAGCGGGGGATGAACGTCCTGCGTCTGGTTATAATAGACCGAGCCGAAGGAAAACGCATCGTTCTCTCCGACGGTCAGATATTCCTGAATGTCCTCCTGCGTAAAGACCTGGTCGATCAGTTCTCCGTCCCTGAGGTCGGAGAGATAGGGCGCGTACGCACTGTTGGAGAGCCCGTAGGTATAGATCTCGTCGATGAACATGCCTTTTTTGCGCGTGCAGAACAGAAGGCAGACGGAAAGGCAGAGCGCGAGCGCGAGAAGAAAAGAAACATGTTTTCGGATCAGGCGCATCATTCTTCCTCCGATGCAGAAGCGGAACCGCGGTTTTTCCTGTTTTGATAGATCAGCATGAAAATGCCAAACAGAGCGAGCAGGATCGAGAGCGCCTGGGAAACGCGGATCCCCGTCGCCCCGAGCATCAGGCTGTCGGTCCGCAGGCCTTCGATTCCGGCGCGGCCGCAGCCGTACCATACCAGATAGAGCAGCAGACACTGCCCGTCGTATTTTCGCTTGCCGGCCCGGAGCCACAGATTCAGCAGGAGAAAGCCAAGAAGATTCCACAGACTCTCATACAGAAACGTGGGGTGCACATAAAGGATCTGCCCGGAGGCGTCGGTCAGCCCCATGCGGCAGAAGATCTCCGTCTCCGCTCCGAAGGCCTCCCGGTTGAAAAAGTTCCCCCAGCGCCCGATCGCCTGGCCAAGCATGCAGGAAAGGCTCACAAGGTCGAGCATGGCAAATGCGGAGATCCGCTTCTTTTTGCAGAAGAGGAATACCGTAAGCGCCCCGGCGAGGATCCCGCCGTAAATGGCGAGCCCGCCCTCCCAGAGCGCGAGGATCTCGCCCGGATGCTGCAGGTAATAGTCCAGACGGAAGAGCACATAGTAGCACCGCGCGCCGAGAATGCCGAGCGGGAGGAGAAAGAGCATGAGATCGTATACATCGTCTGCCCGGATCCCGAAGCGTTTGGACGTGCGGGCGGCATAGAGAAGCGCGGCGAGGAAGGCCAGCGCAACGATCACGCCGTAGAAATAGATCTCTCTGCCGAACAGGGAGAAGGAGGCGGGCGGATCCAGCGTCAGATCTCCCAGAAAGGGGAAAATGATCTCGCTCTCCCGCCCGATCGTATCAAGCCCCGAGGTCATCTTTCCCTATCGGAAGGACGATCGAGATCGCGAGCTTTTCCGGTGCCAGATTTTCGGCGATCCAGGCCTCGCACGCTTCCTTCGTGATCGAGCCGAGCATTTCCATCGCGTCAAAGGAGCAATAGCCCTCCATCGTGCTCATCGCCATGGAGACACAGACATCGTCAAAATCCTCCAGGCCGCGCAGGCGGCCTCCGATGGCGGCCTTCCGCGTGCGCTCGAAATATTCGGGCGCAAAGCCGGCGTTTTTCAGACCGGCGGCCTCCCGCTTCAGCGCTTCGAGGACGGCATCCGGATCCGGGCTCTCGCCTCCGATCAGGGCTGTCGCCGTGCCGGCAGCAGTGTCGATCTCAAAGTCAAAGTCCCGGTTCAGCGTGCCGTCCGCATAGAGGCGGGTGTAGAACGGGGAAGAGCTGCCGAGCAGAAGGCGGAGCGCCATGCTCCCGGTGAGCCGCCCGCGGAGGATCTCCTCTGCGCTGCTGCCCGTGTCCTTTACCTTGGCTCCGATCAGAAACTGCGGCGCGCTCACCGGCATGCGGACTTCCTTCCGCACTTCGCAGGGGAGCGGGCCTTCCGGCTCGCCGAAGTCGGCATGAGGGACGGAGGCGCGCTCCTTCGGCAGCATTTCCTCCGCAATTTCCCGGATCCTCTCCGGGTCTACATCGCCCTCCACGCAGAGCACCATATTGGAAGGCGCATAAAAGACCTTGTGGCAGGCATACAGCGTCTCATCTGTGATCTCGGCGATGCTCTCAACGGTGCCCGCGACCTTGTCGCGGATCGGGTGATGGGCATAGAGAAGCTTGAGAAGATCGTAATAGATCGCGCTGCCGGGGCTGTCGTCGCCCATCTGGATCTCCTGGGCGATGATGCCCTGCTCCTTCTGCACGGTCTCCGGCGTGAAATAAGGCGTCGAGACAAAGTGGAGCAAGAGGCGGAGATTCTCTTCAAACTTGTCCGTGCAGCGGAAATGATAGCATGTCACAGCGGAGGAGGTAAACGCATTGGCGTCGGCCCCGTTTTCCGAGAGGAGCGAGAGGGCATTGTCTCCGTCCGGCAGGTCGAACATCTTGTGCTCCAGGAAATGGGCGACGCCGGCAGGTGTGTCGACCGTCTCGCCGTCAAGCGTGAAGCGCCGCATGGCGCCTCCGTAATTGGTGCCGAAGACGGCAAAGTAGGAGCTGAACCCGGGCTTCGGGATCACAAGCAGCCGCAGCCCGTTCTCAAGCTCGCAGCAATAAAGCGTTTCACCGATATTCGGATAATTCTGCACGGTCATACTCATTCGGCTTCCTCGACTTTCTCTTCCGCCGCTTCTGCGGCTTCACCCTTCAGAAAATAGACCAGATCCAGCTCGATTCCGGCCGCAATCGCGGCAACGGTCTCCCTGGACACCCGGGAGACCAGGTCGGAGTATTCCTCCGGCGTGATCTCAAGGCCGTCAAGGATATTGCCGATATAAAAGCTCTCCAGCGTGGATGGGCTGTCCAGCATGGCGGCAAGGTCCGAAATGACGCCGGCCTTCGCGCAGGCAAGCTCCTCGTCCGTGATGTTTCCGGCCCGGACCTCCTCCAGCTGCCGCAGGATCTCGGCCTTGGCCTCTTCGTATCTGGAAAAATCGATTCCGGACGCAACGATCATGAGGCCCTTGTGCGCATCGAGAATGGAGCTCGCGTAATAGCAGAGCTGCAGCTTTTCGCGGACATTGCAGAACAGCTTGGAGGTCACGCCGGCGCCGTAGACCGTGTTGAACACGCTGAGCGCCGCCTTGTCGGGCTCCTCCATGCATTCGCCGAGCCGGAACCCGAGCACGAGCTTCCCCTGAACGACGTCCAGCTCCTCCTCGTAATACCGTACGGAGTCCTCGACTGCGTTCATCCTTACGTCGGTGCCGATCTCGTAATCCAGCTCTCCGCGGGGAAGTGTGCACAGCGCGTCTTTTACCGCCGAGGCAATGAGCTTCCGGCTGTCCTGCCCGCAGTAGAAGATCTCGATGGGAGAGGACTGCAGCAGGCTCTGATAGCGGCGCGTTAGCTTCTTGTAGTGGATGTTCTCGCAGTCCTCCGCGCTGCCGAAACGGCCGACGGCAAAGTCCTCATAGCAGCACATCTCTTCAATGCAGCGCGTTACGGAGTAGGCCGTTTTTTCATTGATCCGGCTGCGGATGATGTCAGCCAGCTTTTCCTTTTCGCTCTCAACGTAGCCCGGCTGCAGCAGACCGCCGCGCGTTGCCGGCTGCAGCAGCATTTCTCCGAGCAGCGCAACGGTATCGCGCGTGACGGAGACGCCGCCGGGGAGGTAGGCGCTCTCCGGCCAGGAGGCGACAAGGCCGACCGTCTGGATCTCGCCGATGCGGCGCACCAGCGGGTCGATGGCGGCGCCGTAAAGATCGTCCAGCCGGAGGCTCAGCTGTTCCATGTCTCCGTAGTGGGCAGTGCCGCGGCGGAGAACGAACGGAATCAGCGCGTTCATCGCGGCCGTATCCCGCTGCAGCTGCGTGAGCAGGGAAATGCTCATGCAGGCCGTCTTGAACTTGTCGGACTCCAGGTGGTTCAGCCAGACCCCCGGCATCAGCTCGGTCCTTGTCATTTTCATGGTGTATGATCCCTCCTGCGGCATAATCATCTTATTATATCATAGAAAGCATCAAAATAAAAGAAGAATCGCCTGTCAAAAGAAAATGCTTGACACGGGGCGAACCGTGCGGTATACTCCGTAAAGCAAAAATGCTTAACAGGAGGCGCATGCCCGTGGAAGAGGATCGGCTCCTGCAGATCATGCTGCTTGATTTCTACGGCGATCTTCTCACCGAGAAGCAGCGGGAATGCTACAGCATGTATTACAATGAGGACTTTTCCCTCTCGGAGATCGCGGAGGAAAAGGGCGTCTCGCGCCAGGCTGTGTGGGACAATATCCGCCATGCGGATGCCGCCTTGAAGGAATTCGAGGAGAAGACCGGCCTTCTGCATCGCTTCCGGCAGACGAGAGGCTCGCTCCTTGAACTGCGGGAAATGCTCGCAGAGCTGCCTTCCGATGCGGCCGTTGTCCGCGCGGAGGAAAAACTGGATTCCGTTCTGGAATCGTTGTGACAGGTGCTTTTTTATGGCATTTGAGAATCTTTCCGACAAGTTAACATCCGTCTTCAAACGCCTGCGCGGCAAGGGCCGCCTGACGCCGGGAGATGTGAAAGAGGCCATGCGAGAGGTTCGGATGGCACTTCTGGAAGCGGACGTCAGCTATAAGGTCGTCAAGGACTTTACCGCCCGCGTAACGGAGCGCGCCTCGGGAGCCGACGTGCTGGAGGCCCTTTCTCCGGCGCAGCAGGTCATCAAGATCGTCAATGAAGAGCTCTGTACGCTCCTCGGCGGGCAGACGCAGAAGATCAATATCAGCTCAAAGCTTCCGAGTGTCGTGATGCTGGTCGGCCTGCAGGGCGCCGGCAAGACGACGAACGGAGCCAAGCTCGCCGGATACCTCCGGAAGCAGGGAAAGCGCCCGCTTCTCGTCGCATGCGACGTTTACCGTCCCGCCGCCATCAAGCAGCTCGAGACCGTCGGCGCCCAGCTGGACATTCCGGTGTTCCAGCAGGGGCAGGGCGACCCGATCGCCATCGCCAAGGCCGGCATTGAGCACGCCGCAAAGCACGGCAACGACATCGTCTTCATCGATACGGCCGGCCGCCTGCATATTGACGAGCAGCTGATGGAAGAGCTCAAAAATATCAAGGCCGCGACCGACCCCGCCGAGATCCTCCTCGTGATCGACGCCATGACCGGCCAGGATGCCGTGAATGCGGCATCGGCCTTTGACAATGCCCTCGGCGTGACCGGCGTGATGCTCACAAAGCTTGACGGCGATGCCCGCGGCGGCGCGGCCCTCTCGATCGCAGCCGTCACCGGCAAACCGATCAAGTTTATCGGCGTTGGAGAAAAGCTCGACATGATCGAGCCCTTCCACCCGGACCGCATGGCGTCCCGGATCCTCGGCATGGGCGACATGCTGACGCTGATCGAAAAGGCGGAGCAGAGCTTCGATGAAAAGAAGGCGATGGAGGCGGCGGAGAAGCTCCGCGCCAACCGCTTCTCTTTGAACGATTATCTCGAGCAGATGGATCAGCTCCGCAACATGGGCGACCTCGGCGAGCTGATGTCCCTGCTTCCCGGCATGGATCCCAAGGCCTTGGAAGGGGCGAAGATCGACGACAAGGCGCTCAACCGCCAGAAGGCCGTCATCCAATCGATGACAATGAAGGAGCGCGACAATCCCTCCATTATCAATGCCAGCCGCAAAAAGCGCATTGCCGCCGGCTGCGGGCAGACGGTTGCGGACGTCAACCGGATCCTGAAGCAGTATGACGCGATGAACCAGATGATGAAGCAGTTTTCCGGCAAGAAGATGAAGAAGCTGCAGAAGCGCATGGGCATGATGGGCGGAAGCGGCTTCGGCGGAGGCTTCGGCTTCTGACGGCTCCACTCTTTTTATTTTGTTTATTTTTATATTTTTAAAGGAGACAGTATTCCATGGTTAAGATCAGACTTCGCAGAATGGGCGCTAAGAAGGCCCCCTTTTATCGTATCGTTGTTGCAGACTCCCGCTGCCCGCGTGACGGCCGCTTCATTGAAGAGATCGGCACCTATGACCCGATGGCAGAGGGCAAGCAGATCTCGGTCAATATGGACCGCGTAAAGTACTGGATCGCAAACGGCGCACAGCCCTCCGACACGGTCCGCGGCCTGATCAAGAAGGAAGAGGCCTGATAGGGAGCTTCTACCGGCATGAAGGAATTATTGACCTATATAGTGCAGAGCCTTGTCGATCATCCCGATGAGGTCTCTGTGACCGAGCGCAAAGCCGACGGCGAAACGGTCTTTGAGGTCCGGGTTGCCGACGGTGATATGGGCAAGGTCATTGGCCGGCAGGGGAGAATTGTCAAGCAGATCCGGATCTTGATGCGCGCAGTCGCTCAGAGAAAGAACAAGAAAATCAGAGTTGACATCCTCGACTGAATGATGCGACCACACCCCGGAGCTTTCCCAAAGGCCCCGGGGATTTTTTGACAGAGGGGAGAGAGCTATGGAAAATCCGCATAATGAGACAAAAAGAACACTATTGCGCCTTGGCGTTCTCGCTATGTGTTTCGTGTTTTTGCTTTGCGGAGGACTTTTAATTACCGAACTCCGGCAACCGGATGCCGTAAACGATCCTGCCCCGACGACAACTCCAACTGTAACAGAACCTACTGCAGCCCCGACTGTTGCCCCCTCACTTCCTGCCGCCACTGCTGCTCCGGCCTTACAGACTCCGGGAGTGGTACATGAAAACAGAAATGTCTCTGTGCTTGGTTTCCAGTCTTTGACGATTCCGGCAGATCAGCAGGAGATCTCCTGCTGCCTTTCCAATTCAGTAAGAAACAAAGATTTTGTGTATCTCGTCTTCGAACTGGAGCTCAACAATGGCGACGGCGAATATGAAACAATTTACACAAGCGGACCTGTCTCGGCGGGAGAATCAGTTACATCGGCCACACTGACTCGCGGCATTCCGGCCGGGTGCTATGAAGACTGTGTCTTACATATCCAGCCCTATTATATTTCAGATGATACTCCAACCAACGATATTAACCTCAGTTTCGTTCTGAACGTTATATGAAAGAGGAGATTACGATGAAAAAACTTTGCGCGATTCTTCTGATCCTTGTGCTCACGCTTACTCTTTCCGCTTATGCAGATGATTATAATTACACGATTTCCTATACGATTGATGGAGCTATCGAAGGAACTTCTAATTCATATCTGATTGAGTTCCCTGCCGACATCAACTTCAGTGATTCTTTCCAGTTTACTCTGGTTGAAAATCATTCGGGAGCGAATCCTATTGTTAAGATTCATGGAAGCCAGTATGGTGATTCAGGATGGTATATGCAAGGATCTAGTGCGTTTGAAACGCTTAATTTTACAATAAGCGATGGTACATCTCTTATTACAAACAACTATACATGGACGTTAATGGAAGCAAATCCAACGGTAAGCTTGAATCTGACGATCACCGACAATACGAGTTTTGCAACGATAGGCACCTACACCTGCCCTGTCACTTTTAACGTCACATTGGGCTCCTGAAAAAATCGAAAAAAACTTCTTGACTTTTTCGACTTTCCTGTTATAATCAATCCTGCGCTTGCGAGAGTGCTGGAATAGGTAGACAGGCACGTTTGAGGGGCGTGTGTCAACCGACGTGTGAGTTCAAGTCTCATCTCTCGCACCAACCCGGGTTTCTGGTTCCAGGAATCCGGGTTTTTTATTTTCTCTTTTCGGAGGAAGCTTATGAAAAATCGCGGCTTTACGGCCTTTCTTCTTGTGATCTCGCTCCTGCTCTCGCTCGGCATATTTGCGCTGGGCGATTCCTCCTCCACACCGGAGCTCTCCTCCAGCACGGCCTACGTCCCGCCGACAAAGCCGCCCGCAACTCCGGAGCCGACTTCGGATCTCTCGTTTGCGGAATTCCCGGACGTGGACTATGCGGGCGCGGAAGAGGAGCCGGCGCAGGAGAGCACGGACGATGTCTTCAATATTCTCCTCCTCGGCAGCGACCAGCGGATCGAAGGCACCAAGGACACCGGCCGCTCGGACTGCATCATGCTCGCCTCGGTCAACTTCACGACGGGCGATATCAAGCTTATTTCGTTTGAGCGGGCGATCATCGTCCCGATTCCCGCCTCCCTGACGCCGGACGGCTCGACAAGCGACCTGCTCACGCATGCCTACCGCTGGGGCGGGGCGGAGCTTATGAAAAGCGTATTGAAAGACTGCTTTGGCGTGGAGGTCGATGCCTACGTCCACGTGGACTTTGACACCTTTGTTTTTATCTTCGATGCCATCGGCGGGATCGATGTTGAGCTCACGGCGCAGGAGGCCTTCGGCATGGACTGCGGCTATGCCCTCGGGACGGGGGCGGAGGTGCACAACTATGTCGCCGAGGGCTGGAACCATCTGGACGGGCACGATACGCTCGTCTATTGCCGCCTGCGCGTGACGGACGACGACTGGGCGCGCCAGCAGCGGCAGAGAAACGTGCTCTGCCAGGTCCTGAAAAAGGCAAGCGGACTGTCTCTCACGGAGCTGAACACGCTGGCCAACAAGGTCCTCTATTTCTCCGACACGGATCTTTCCTTCCTGCAGATCGCGAAGCTGATGCTCCATTCCTCTCAGCTTCTCAACTGCGAGGTGGAGGAGCTGCAGGTGCCGAGCAAGAACGAGGCCGGCGACAAGATCAACTGCGACTTTGCCCAGGAAACATTGCGGATCAGCGAATTCATCTACGGATGATCCAAAACCCCTGTCTCGGTTCATACGGAGAGACAGGGGCTTTCTGCTTTTTTTATGTGAGCCTTCCGCCCGGATCCTTTCGAAGCTCCAGCGCAAATGCGGCGCCTGCAAGGACAAGGGAGCACAGCATGGCGACTGCGCCGCGTCCGTTGGTGAGGTAGATGCTGCCGAGCTTATAATAGCGGCCGGGGAAGTAGGCAATGTAACAGACAAGGGAACCGAACTCCGTCAGCACGGCGGAAGCGGCCGCGGCCGGGAGACAGACGGCGAGACAGAGCGTCAGCACATCGGCTGCATAAAAATACCGGTCATGCATATGCGGCAGCAGGAAGGGGATCGCGATCGCCATCAGCACGGCGAGGAGGAGAAAGCGCCGGGGCGTAAGCGAGCGGCGGGACAGGATCCCAAGCAGGAGCAGAAGCAGCATCGCGGCAAACGCGAAGAAGATCAAAGCGCGGGAGACGGCCGCCGGATCGGAGACGGAGGGAAGCAGAGCCGTGAGAGAGGGCGAATTATAATTCAGGGCGTCGCCGACGGTCCCCGCCTGGTCGAGATAGAGCGTGACGGCGTCCCACAGCGGCCTTCCGAGCAGAACGGCGGGCAGGACCAGCAGCAGATACGTCAGCGGGAATGCGGCGAACCAGCCCCAGTGATATTTCCTCCACACCCAGAGCACGAGCCAGAGCGGCATGAGAAAGACGGCCTGCAGCTTGAAGCCGAAGGAGACGGCGATGCAGATCATGGAGACGAGCGGACGGAAACGGTCCGAAAGCCGGGCAGGCATGCCATCCGGGGCGGGGAGCGCCGCAGCCAGGCCAAGCAGCGCGAAGGACACATAGATGCTGTCGCACTGGCCCCATTTGGCGCTATTGAGGATCACGGTCGGCCAAAAGAGCACAAGAAAGAAGCAGACGATCCCGCGCAGGGGGCTTTGGCTGCATTTCTGCACCAGAAGCATCGCGGCAAACGCGAGGACGATATCAAAAAAGCAGCTGAGCAGCTTGATGAGATAGAGGTCGTAAAGTTCCGAACGGGCGAAGAGCGCGAGGAAATACAGATAGGGGATGTTGTAGTTCCCGTAGGAGCGGCTCAGCCCGGCAAAGCCATTCTCGCGATAATAGTCGACCCAGACCTTCAGAAACCAGGTATAGTCGGTATTCGTGTCGTTAAAGAAGCACAGGCGGACGGCCAAGGCAAGAAAGATCAGCAGAAAGCATCGCCCCAGAGCGCGCGGCTTTTGCACGGCGCCGAAAAAATAGAGAAGCGCCAGAGCAAAGCAGCCCTCCAGGGCCAGCAGAGCGATCACGCGAATGTCCATAGAAAGACTCCTCAATAACAAAAAAACGCCGGGAGACCCGACGAAAATCCAAATATAAGCTTGACTTTTTACCCTGCTGCATGATAAAATATCTTGCTTTATGTGCGGGGAAGGGGAAATCACCCCTCTCTTAATAAACTGATTATAGCATTTCGGTTCACATAAAGCAATAGAAAAATTAAGCAATTTGACAACTTACCCGCGCGTCCGCGATATTTACACCTGTATCAGTCTGAATTTACCATAAGGAGAGTGCGTCAATGCCAAAAGATGTTCTGTACGGCAAGACTCTGAGAAAAAGTTTTGCCAGAACTGAGGAGATTATGGATATGCCTAATCTCCTGGAGATCCAGAAGAGCTCCTACAAGTGGTTCCTGGAGACCGGGCTTCACGAGGTGTTCCGGGATGTAGAAGCGATCCGCGACTATTCCGGCAATCTGGAGCTTACGTTTATCGATTACTCCATGAACCCGGAGGACGCCAAGTATTCGGAAGAAGAATGCAAGGCACGCGATGCCACCTATGCCGCTCCGCTCAAGGTCCGTGTCCGTCTCCGCAACCGCGAGACGGAGGAGATCAAGGAGCAGGAGATCTTCATGGGCGATTTTCCCCTCATGACGCCGAACGGAACCTTTGTCATCAACGGTGCCGAGCGTGTCATCGTCTCCCAGATCGTCCGTTCTCCCGGCGTTTACTTTGACAAGGTCCTCGACAAGTCGATGACGAACATTTACACCTCCCAGATCATCCCTTACCACGGCGCCTGGCTGGAGTATGAGACGGACGCGCAGGACATGTACAATGTCCGCATCGACAAGAACCGCAAGCTCCCCATCACTTGGCTGCTGAAGGCCATGGGCGCTTATGTGCCAGAGACTCCGGCCACCTGGTTGAGCTGCATTGACGAGACGGCGGTCGGCGCCACGACGAACGAGCGACTGCGCGAGATCTTCGGCGAGGACGAGCGCATCGTCACCACGATCGAAAAGGACACGGTGGAGACCCGCGAGGACGCGCTCCTTGAGATCTACCGCAAGCTCCGCCCGGGCGATCCCCCGACGGTGGAATCCTCCGAGTCTCTGCTTTACGGGCTTTTCTATGACCGCCGCCGCTACGAGATCTCTTCCGTCGGCCGCTACAAGTTCAACAAGAAGCAGGCTCTCTATCCGCGCATTTCCGGCTGCCGTCTGGCATGCACGGTCGTGGATCCCTTCACCGGCGAGATCATCGCCGAGGAAGGCGAGGTTCTGAACGCCGAAAAGGCAATGCAGGTCTCCGAGTGCGGCGTCGTCTCCGTTGACGTCCTCATCGAGGGCAAGAAAGTCCGCGTTATGAACAACGGCATGGTGGACATTGCCAAGTATATCGGCGAGGATCTCAAGAAGGAGCTCGGCATCAAGGAAAAGGTCCGCGGCATCATCATGAAGGACATCATGTCCCGCTGCGCCGGGGACGAGGAAGCCCTGAAGCAGGCGATCCGCAGCCAGATCGACGTCCTGATCCCGAAGCACATCGTGGCGGACGATATCTTCTGCTCCGTCAACTATCTGAACTGCCTCGCCAACGGCCTTGCCGAGCGCGATGACATCGACCATCTCGGCAACCGCCGCGTCCGCTGCGTCGGCGAGCTGCTGCAGAACCAGTTCCGCATCGGCTTCAGCCGCATGGAGCGCGTGATCCGCGAGCGCATGACCCTGCAGGATGTTGACGTCGTCACACCGCAGAGCCTCATCAATATCCGCCCGGTCACGGCGGCGATCAAGGAATTCTTCGGCTCCTCTCCGCTCTCCCAGTTCATGGACCAGACGAATCCGCTCTCCGAGCTGACGCACAAGCGCCGTATCTCGGCCCTCGGCCCCGGCGGCCTTTCCCGCGAGAGAGCCTCCTTTGACGTTCGAGACGTACACTACAGCCACTACGGCCGTCTGTGCCCGATCGAGACGCCGGAAGGTCCGAACATCGGATTGATCTCCTATCTCGCTTCCTTCGCCCGTGCCAACGAGTACGGATTCCTGATCGCTCCGTTCCGCAAGGTCGACAAGGCCACGCAGACGATCACGGACGAGATCGTCTACATGACGGCGGATATGGAGGACGAGTTCTGCGTCGCCCAGGCTTCCGAGCCGGTCGACGAGAACGGCCATTTCGTCAATGCCCGTATTACCTGCCGTCACCGCAACGATACCGTTTCGGTTCCGGTCGCGGATGTGGACTATGTCGACGTCAGCCCGAAGATGATGGTCTCCATTGCAACGGCCATGATCCCCTTCCTGGAAAACGACGACGCCAACCGCGCCCTGATGGGCGCCAACATGCAGCGTCAGGCCGTTCCTCTTCTGACGACCGAGGCCCCGATCGTTGCCACCGGCATCGAGCACAAGTGCGCGGTCGACTCCGGCAACTGTGCCCTCGCAGAAGGGCCCGGCGTTGTCACCCGCGTCGATGCCAAGTGTGTCACGGTCAAGTATGACAAGGGCGGCATCAAGGACTATAAGCTCATCAAGTTCGGCCGCTCCAACCAGAGCACCTGCCTCAACCAGCGCCCCGTCGTTTCCGTCGGCGAGCGCGTGGAGGAGGGCGACGTCCTGGCAGACGGCATGAGCACGGCCCAGGGCGAGCTTGCTCTTGGCAAGAACATTCTGGTCGGCTACATGAACTGGGAAGGCTACAACTACGAAGACGCCATCCTGCTCAACGAGCGCCTCGTGATGGAGGATGTCTTCACCTCCATGCACATCGAGGAATACGAATGCGATTCCCGCGACACCAAGCTCGGACCCGAGGAGATCACGCGCGATATTCCGGGCGTCGGCGAGGATGCGCTCAAGTATCTGGACGAGCGCGGCATCATTATGGTCGGTGCCGAGGTCACGGCGGGGGACATCCTGGTCGGCAAGGTTACGCCGAAGGGCGAGACGGATCTGACGGCGGAAGAGCGCCTCCTGCGCGCCATCTTCGGCGAGAAGGCCCGCGAGGTCCGCGACACCTCGCTGAAGGTTCCGCACGGCGAGAGCGGCATTATTGTCGACGTCAAGGTCTTCACGCGTGAAAACGGCGATGAAATGGGCGCCGGCGTCAATCAGGTCGTCCGCGTTTATATTATGCAGAAGCGCAAGATCTCTGTCGGCGACAAGATGGCGGGCCGCCACGGCAACAAGGGCGTTGTTTCCCGCATTCTTCCACGCGAGGATATGCCGTATATGCCGGACGGACGTCCGCTGGATATCGTGCTGAACCCGCTGGGCGTTCCTTCCCGTATGAACATCGGGCAGGTCCTGGAGGTCCACCTCGGCTATGCCGCCCAGGCGCTCGGCTGGAAGGTCGCAACGCCGGTATTCAACGGCGCCAACGAGCAGACCATCCGCGAGACGCTCCGCCAGGCCGGACTGAGAGAAGATGGCAAGTCGGAAATGTACGACGGCCGCACCGGCGAAAAGTTTGATAACGACGTTACGGTCGGCTGGGTCTACTTCCTCAAGCTGCACCATCTCGTCGATGATAAGATCCATGCCCGTTCCACCGGCCCCTACAGCCTGGTGACGCAGCAGCCGCTCGGCGGCAAGGCGCAGTTCGGCGGCCAGCGCTTCGGTGAAATGGAAGTCTGGGCTCTGGAAGCCTACGGCGCTGCTTATACGCTGCAGGAGATCCTGACGGTCAAGTCCGACGATGTGACCGGCCGTGTCAAGACCTACGAATCCATCGTCAAGGGCGAGAACGTTCCGCATCCGGGCATTCCGGAGGCCTTCAAGGTCCTGGTCAAGGAGCTGCAGTCTCTCTGCCTGAACGTGACGCTGCTTGACGAGAGCGGCAACGCCGTCGAGCTCAAGGACGACGAGGACGATGAGATCCCCGACTTCAAGGAGGACGAGGTCTTCTATTCCGGCGGCGACGAGGAGATCGAAGCGGAAGGCTTTACGATCACGGATGAAGCGGACGATAATTTCGGCGCGGATTCCGGCAATGCAACCTTCGATGATTACGATGAATAAGGAGGATGTGGCATGAGTTATACACCGTTTGATGCGATCCAGATCGGAATCGCGTCTCCTGAAACGATCCTCAGCTGGTCCTACGGCGAAGTGAAGAAGCCGGAGACCATCAACTACCGCACGCTGAAGCCGGAAAAGGAAGGCCTTTTCTGCGAAAAGATCTTTGGGCCGACCAAGGACTGGGAATGCCACTGCGGAAAGTATAAAAAGATCCGCTACAAGGGCAAGATCTGTGACCGCTGCGGCGTCGAAGTGACGAAGAGCAAGGTCCGCCGCGAGCGCATGGGCCACATTGAGCTCGCTACGCCGGTCTCCCACATCTGGTATTTCAAGGGTATTCCGAGCCGCATCGGCCTGATGCTCGATATTACGCCCCGCATGCTCGAAAAGGTGCTCTATTTTGCCAACTATATCGTGGTCGATCCCGGCGACACGCCGCTCGAGCGCTGCCAGCTCCTGACCGAGCGCGAGTACCGCGACATGCGCGAAAAATATGAGGACGATTTCAAGGCCGGAATGGGCGCCGAAGCGATCCGCGACCTTCTTGCTCAGATCGACTGCGCCGCGCTTGCGGCGGATCTCCGCGAGCAGCTGAACACGGCCAGCGGCCAGAAGAAGGCCAAGCTGGTCAAGCGCCTTGAGTGCGTGGAGTCCTTTAACCAGAGCGGCAACCGCCCCGAGTGGATGATCATCACGATCCTGCCGGTCATTCCTCCCGAGCTTCGCCCGATGGTCCAGCTCGACGGCGGCCGTTTCGCCACCTCCGACCTGAACGATCTCTATCGCCGCGTCATCAACCGCAACAACCGCCTCAAGCGCCTGCTTCAGCTCAACGCTCCGGACATTATCGTCCGCAACGAAAAGCGCATGCTGCAGGAGGCCGTCGATGCGCTTATCGACAACGGCCGCCGCGGCAGAGCCGTGACGGGAGCCAACTCCCGCGCGCTCAAGTCCCTCTCCGATATGCTCAAGGGCAAGCAGGGCCGTTTTCGTCAGAACCTGCTCGGAAAGCGCGTCGACTATTCCGGCCGCAGCGTTATCGTCGTCGGCCCGGACCTCAAGATCTATCAGTGCGGCGTGCCGAAGGAAATGGCCATCGAGCTCTTCCGTCCCTTCGTCATGAAGAAGCTGGTCGAGGATGGCGTTGCCAACAATATCAAGTCCGCCAAGAAGATGGTCGACAAGCAGAAGACGGAGGTCTGGGACGCGCTCGAGTATGTCATCAAGGAGCACCCGGTCCTTCTCAACCGTGCCCCGACGCTTCACCGCCTCGGTATTCAGGCGTTTGAGCCGGTGCTCGTGGAAGGCCGCGCCCTTCGCCTGCATCCGCTGGTCTGCACGGCCTTCAATGCCGACTTTGACGGCGACCAGATGGCAATTCACCTCCCGCTTTCCTCCGAGGCCCAGGCCGAAGCCCGCCTACTGATGCTCTCTGCGAACAACCTCCTCCGCCCGCAGGACGGCCACCCGGTCACTGTTCCGACGCAGGACATGATCCTCGGTTCCTATTACCTCACGATGATCCGCATCGGCAGCGCCGAAAAGGGTGCCGCCAGCCTCTACATCCGCGACCCGGGCGATACCGGCTTTGAGGCCGGCTCCGTCGTCGACGGCGACGAGATCTACAATACCAACCTCGCCCTGAAGAAGGAAGGCAAGCAGCCCTGCACCTACGGCTCTCTCCACTGCTACCGCGATGCCGCGGAAGCTCTCATGGCTTACAACGAAGGCATCGTCGGTCTCCACGCGCCGATCCGCCTGCGCGTTACGAAGACGGTGGACGGCGTTGAGCAGTCCCGCGTGATCGACACGACGGTCGGCCGCATCATCTACAACGAGCCGATCCCGCAGGATCTCGGCTATGTGGACCGCACGGATCCCGACCATCTGTTTGATGATGAGATCGGCTTCCAGGTCGGCAAGAAGCAGCTCGGCGCGATCATCGACCGCTGCATCCAGAAGCACGGCTTCACCATCGCCGCCGAAGTGCTCGACAGCGTCAAGGCACTCGGCTACAAGTACTCCACCAAGGGCGCCATCACGATCTCCGTTGCCGATATGACGGTTCCCTCCACCAAGAAGGAGATGATCGCCGCTACCGAGCAGGAGGTCATCAAGATCGAGCGCCAGTACAAGCGCGGCTTCATCACGGACGACGAGCGTTACCGCCTGGTCGTCTCCGAGTGGGAAAAGACCACCAAGGAAGTCACGGATGCCCTGACCAACGTGCTCGACGAGTTCAACCCGATCTACATGATGGCAAACTCCGGTGCCCGTGGCTCCATGAACCAGATCCGTCAGCTCGCCGGTATGCGCGGCCTGATGGCGAATACCGCCGGTAAAACGATCGAGATCCCGGTCAAGTCCAACTTCCGTGAAGGCCTCTCCGTTCTCGAATACTTCATCTCTACGCGCGGTGCCCGTAAAGGTATGGCCGATACGGCTCTCCGTACGGCGGACTCCGGTTACCTGACCCGCCGCATGGTCGATGTCTGCCAGGACGTTATCATCCGCGAGGCGGACTGCGGCACGAAGGACGGCGTATGGGCCGCTGCCGTATATGACAAGGGCCAGTGCGTGGAAGACTTCGGCACGGCCATTGCCGGCCGCTTCCCGGCTTCTCCAATCGCAGATCCGGCCACCGGCGAGATCCTCTTTGATGCCGACCATATGCTCAAATCCTCCGATGCCAAGACGCTGGAGGCTCACGACATCCACAAGGTCTATATCCGCTCCGTCCTTACCTGCGAGGCCCGCATCGGCGTCTGCGCCCGCTGCTACGGCATCAACCTGGCGACCGGCCTACCGGTCAATGCCGGCGAGGCCGTCGGCGTCATTGCGGCACAGTCCATCGGCGAGCCGGGCACGCAGCTGACGATGCGTACGTTCCATACGGGCGGCGTCGCCGGCGACGATATCACGCAGGGTCTTCCGCGTGTCGAAGAGCTTTTCGAAGCCCGCAACCCGAAGAAGAAGGCCGTTCTGGCTGAGATTTCCGGCACAATCTCCATCGAAGAGGCAAAGAAGGGCGTGATGTACGCCATCACGGTCAACGGCGCCGAAGAGGGCCAGACCTGCGTTTATACGGTGCCTCACTCCGCCGGTATCCTCGTGCACAACGGCGACCATGTCGACAAGGGCCAGGAGCTCACCTCCGGTGCACTCAACCCGCATGAGGTCCTTGCCATCCGCGGTATCGACGACGACAGCTTCGGCCGTCAGGGTGTCCGTTCCTACATCACCTCCGAGGTCCAGAAGGTCTACCGTCAGCAGGGCGTTGACATCAACGACAAGCACATCGAGGTCATTGTCCGCCAGATGATGCGGAAGGTCCGCGTAGAGGAAGCCGGCTCGACCGAGCTTCTCTCCGGCTCCGTTGTTGACATCTCCCAGCTCAAGGATGCGAACCGCGAGGTTTCCGAGCGCATCGCAAACGGCGAGGAAGGCCTTTCTCTCGCCACCTATACGCAGCTCCTCATGGGCATCACGAAGGCTTCTCTTGCCACCGACAGCTGGATGTCTGCCGCATCCTTCCAGGAGACCACAAAGGTCCTCACCGATGCCGCCATCAAGAGCAAGGTGGACCATCTGGTCGGCCTGAAGGAGAACGTCATCATCGGCAAGCTGATTCCCGCCGGAACCGGCCTCACCATGTACCGCGATTTCGAAGCGGAGACGGACGAGGAGAACGAGGAAGAGGCAGAATATGTTGACCTCTCCGCCCTCAAGAACCTCAGCAATGCCGTCAGCACCGGGACAACGGTCCTCTGACCGATCCGGATCGCATATAATAAAAAGCAGGGATATGAAATCATATCCTTGCTTTTTCTTTGCCGATGCGTTATCATGTGATTAACATAATCTTTCATACCAGATCGAGAGGAACTGCTATGGCACAGAGAAAAAAGAGACTTCCGGTCGGGATCCGCATCCTGCTGATCGTGCTTCTGCTGGCGCTTCTGGCGCTCGGCGGCTTCTTTGGCTACAAGGCTTTCGCCGCCCGCAGGACGCCTGCCGTTGCTGCAACGCCGCAGCCGGTGGAGACGGCCGCCCCAACGGCGACTCCGGCTCCGACGCCTGCTCCCACTCCCACGCCGATGCCTGCCCCCACGCCGACGCCCGGCCCGCAGGAGGTGGCGGAATTCGCCGTTCCGGCAGACCGCGATGTCGTGATCCTTTCTTATTACAATGTCTCCGAGACGGTCGACAACGAGATCCGGGAGATCACGCATGAGACGGTCAAGCCCGATGTGTTCGAGGAGGTCCTTCAGTTTATCCACGGCGGGGGATACGACCCTATTTGGTTTGAGGATCTCGGCGATCTCGGCGGCTATGACCGCCCCGTGATCCTCACGTTTGACGGCGCTTATGAAGGCGTCTATACCGATGTCCTGCCGCTGATCCAAAAGTTTAACACGAAGATCACGGTCTTCGTCTGGCCGGACGATATCGGGACGGCGGGCCATCTGACGGCCTCCCAGCTGGATACGCTTGCGGCCTCCGGTCTGGTCAGCCTGCAGGTGGGCGCGCCGCCGTATTCGGATTACGCAACGCCGATGGATCAAACAGAGCTCCTCTCTCAGCTTCGCTCCGCGCGGAATAAGATCGGAGAGATCTCCGGGGAATACCCCATCGCCTTTGCCTATCCGGCCGGTTCCGTCAACCGGGACGCCATCGAAGCGGCCTCTGAGGTCTTCCGCTTCTGCGTGAGAAGATCCGCCCTGCGTGCGATGAACACAACGGACGACGATTTCTCCATGATCTACCGCTACACGGTCGAGAAGGAGACGCAGCCCTATCTGATCGAATACTGGCTCGAAAAGCTGGACTGAATTCATAAAAAAGAAAAGCAGATTCCCGACACACAATTGTGACAGGAATCTGCTTTTTGATGCGGTCAAAGGAAATTATACGAGATGAGACATGACGCCGAAGGTCCCGAAGACAAAGTGGATCAGGCTCACGCCCCAGATGTTTCCGTCCCGGATATAGAGGGCGCCGAGGAGCAGGGAGAGGGCACCTGCCCCACACATGAAGGCGAAGCCGTAGTAGAGATGCAGCGTCGTGAAGATGAGAGAAGAGCAGAGCACGGCAGCGGCGCGGTTGTGCTTGCCGGTATAGATCGTCAGAAGGCAAGTCAGCAAGAAGCCGCGGGCCAGGAACTCCTGCAGGACCGACGTGAGCACATAGACGGGGCGAAACAGCGACCAGTCAAAGATCGCCTCGCCCGGCTTAACGAAATGCTTTACGAGCGCAATCAGGAGGATCAGCTCAAGCGAGATGGCGCCGTCATGAATGAAGGTCACCTTCAGGTTTCGCCGGTTCAGCCCCAAATTGCGAACCTTGATATCGGTTTTGCGATTGAGAAAGATCAGCATGAAGACCGCGATGATCTCGACGCCGTAAGTCATGGTATGCGCGGAGAGCGGCCGGTCGAGCTTATCCCAAAGCGCCACGGCCATCACCCAGGCGCTGACCGAGCAGAGAAAGACAGTGAGGCTGGTCACGGCATCAGACCGCTGCCGGTTCAGTTCTTTTTCTACGACTTCCATCAGCTCCAGCTTTTCAAAGAGCAGTTTTTCCGAATGCAGATCCATCCTAAAGCCTCCGTCCGTTCCGGGAATTGTTTTTGTGTTCTTATTATAAAAGAAATGAAGCGCAAGTGCAACTGGCCAATAAAAATCTCTGCCTACTTCAGCCTGTAATAATTGGTGTTCTTTCCTTTCCCTTCTCTCTGCACTTCCCCGAGTTCAATCAGCTTACGCAAGGCACCTTCAATTGAACTGTCGCTGAGCGTGGGACATAATTCACGGATATCCTGCTTTGTAAAACGGCCGATTTTATTGATGCTTGCCCTGCGTACCATTTCCAAAGCCGGCAGTTTTGGCGTTACCAAAGCCATCCGATCTTCAAAATCCTTATATGCGGCAAGAATGGTTCCAAGAATATACTTGATAAACGGAACCGGATCCTCCGTGCCTTCGTGCCAACCGACTTGGGACAGGGCAAGAGCATCATAGTACAGATCCTTATTCTTGGCAATTTTTGCCTCAAGAGAAATGTATTTGCCAACATAAAACCCGTTGCGATACAGCAGCAGCGTTGTAAGCAGACGGCTCATTCTGCCATTCCCGTCATTGAACGGATGAATGCACAGAAAATCATGGATAAAAACAGGGATGGCAATCAGCGGCTCAAGCTCCATATTACCGATTACCCGATTGTACTCCTGGCAGATCCGATCCAGCGCTTCCGGCGTTTCATAAGGTGCCGGTGGGGTGAACAGCGTTTCTACGTGCCCGTCCGGATATCTGGCGCTGATATAGTTCTGTACATTTTTGGTCTGCCCCGCAAACGGGTTATGCATATGGCTATACAACATTTTATGTAACTGAAGAATATAATTTCTGGTAATGTGAATAGCATCGAAGCTTTCATGAATGAGATTCAGCACATCCCGATAGCCTGCAATCTCCTGCTCGTCACGGTTTTTCGGTGTGGTTTTATCCTCAACAAGCTGCCGGATTCTGGTATTCGTCGTGACGATCCCTTCTATGGCATTCGATGCCTCCGTGCTCTGTATTTTCGCAATTTCCACCAACTTATCCAACTCCTCCGGGCGCTGCCGGAGATACATTTCCTGCTTTCCTGCTGCTTTGTATATGGCAGCAACCAGACCAAGAATATCGGAATCCCACTTTTGCGTACTTATGGCGGAATAATTAAAATCTCTCACATTCGCTTACCTCTATGCTTATTCGCACAATTTATATCATATTTCAAGCGAATAATCAACTCTCTGTGCGAAATACAGTTTGTCTTAGTGGTCCATGAATTTTAACGAACATACAGGAACCTCAGTTCATCTTGCATCCGGCGGACGGACAATATAAAATATATAGGAACACAAAATAAGACAGGGAGGACAAACATGCAAAGGATCTATCTTTCAATGGCGATAAATATCGCGATCGTATGCCTCACACTGTATACCTGCTGGTGGACCTATCACATATTTGAGCGGGGAAAAACTGTAAGGCAGAAAAAAGTGATGTTCCGATATTATACCTATAACTCCAACATCCTCTCTGCCGCCGCGTCACTGGTAATTCTCCTATACGAGCTTGTGCGTCTTTCAAATGGCGCCGCAGCGCTTCCGGAGTGGGCCGTCCTGCTCAGACTCGTAGCTGCGACGTCTGTCGCTGTAACATTTCTTACGGTTCTGGTATTCCTGGCTCCGGCCATGGGCTTTAAAGAGATGTATACAAAGGACTCGTTTTATATGCACCTTGTGGGGCCGGTGCTGGCGGCGGTGCAGTTCGTTTTTGTGGAGAACAGCTTCAGCATCCGCTTCCCACTCAGCCTGCTGGGAGGATCCACCGTTATAATATATGCGGTTATTTATCTTATCAAGGTCGTTAAGATCGGCGAGGCGAACGGCGGCTGGCCTGACTTTTATCTCTTCAATCAGAACGGCAGGTGGCCAATCAGCTTTACGGCCATGACTGCAGCCGGAGCGATCATAAGCCTCGCTCTCTCCCTGGCGCATAACAGATCTATATAAATTGATTGAAGCACCGGAGCGGATAAACAGTTTGAGCGAAAGCTTAGAGCATTTGGAGCCACACCATTTTTTTCGAAATTCCTGTAACACCCGTCATCCTTCCCTGTGCAGGTTCTGCGCCTGTGCAAGTTGCTTTCTGGCCATACAAAATCCCCTTAAGTAGACTTTGGGTTTTTATCTTGTCTACTTAAGGGGGATCATATCACAGCCGGCAAACGGGTGGAATCTTTTATGATCGCGATGAGAAAGCTGTCAGTGAGAACCGTCCCCATTGACAACGGCATCTTCCAGGATCTCAATCAGGCGGGCGGTGATGACGAGACAGTTTTTCAGCCCTTCCCGGTTCAAGTTGTCCGGGTCGTCCTTCCGTGTGTGGTAGTAGTTCTCCAGCTTGTGGTTCAATCCGGTAATGCCGACCGAGCGGAAACCGGCCTGCGTAAAGGCCGCGCTGTCGGTCGAGCCGCCGAACGGCGGCACCCAGCTTCTCCGGCACGGGAGGCCAGTCTCCTCTGCCGCCTGCAGGAACAGCTCGCATAATCCGGCATCTGCCTTCACGGTCCCGTTGAGGTCTTTTTCATTGACGGCCAACAGCTTCGGGTCATGGATCGTGTCAAAGGACAGGATATAGGTTGGGACGTCGGTATAATCGTTCTTATGCTTCTGACCCCATGCCTTAGCGCCGCGGAGCCCGGCTTCTTCCGAGCCGGTCAGCAAGGCTCCGACCTCTGTGTGCTCAAGCTCAATTCCGTTTCGCTCCATCTCCCGCAGCAGCGCTATGCTGATATAGCAGCCGGACAAGTTGTCGTTTGCCCCGTCCACGATTCTGCGCGGATTATATGTGGCGGCGACCAGCACAAAGAACGGGACAAAGACGGCGCAGAACCGGAAGGCCCTCCCGGACCAGGCGCAACCGCACAGGGAGCAGACGGAAAGAACCATATCCGTCAGCACGCCAATCAGCGCCATAACGCCCGGGATCTCAAACACAACACCGCCAAAATAATAATTCAGCGGGAACTCCCAGGCCGCGTCAATGTGCCCGTTGAGGAAGATCCGCTGTTTCACCTCGCCGGAGCAGGGCCGCACCGCGGTCACATTCGTCCCGATCTTTTGGGGAAAAAGCGGATCGATCAGCTGCTTATACAGGCAGAACTGGAACACAAACAGAAGGAGTGCAATGCTGCCGGAGAGGATGCTGACCGCCGGATGGATCCAATAGCCGAGCCAGGAAAAGACGTCAAAGAAAGCCGAAAGATAAAAATATCTGTAAAACGCGGAGGGATGCTCCTCAAAGCTTTCCAGAAGTACACTGCTGCAGCCACATTCCCGTTTCAGGGCGTCTGCCATATATGTGCCGGCTTCCCGCTCCCCTTCGCTGCCGGGGTCGCGCTTCTTCATATCGCGGCAAATATGGCGGATCTCGCGCAGCATATAATCGACCGCACGATCCGGCCGACCTGCGATCTCTCGCATTCGATTCATATGATCTTCCTCTTTTTTTACTTTGACCGCTCCGGCACAATGCTTTTAATATCGGAATTATAGCATACTCCGGGCTTCAAAGCAACTATCGTGGTAATTTTACGGATGACTTTCTCAAAAATAAAGCCGGCTGAAAAGTTTGGAAATCAGAAAAATACGTAAAAAAATTATAAAAAACGGACAAAAAAGAAAGAGAAAAGCAGGAACTTCAAATTTGAAATTCCTGTTCGTGTTGTAAAAGGGCGCATATTTTGATACAAATCTACGCCCTGAGGATCAAATGTGAAACGCGTGGGTCAGCACTTAAATCAACGGACTTTCCAATATCCGCTCTTGTTTGAACCTTCACGAATAATAAGCCCCTTTTCTGTAAGGGAAGCAAGGACTCGCTGGACCGTTCTTTCAGATTTCCCGATGGACGCTTCCATTTCGGCTTTTGTCAGGCGGCAATTTTCTTTTAACATGGAAAGAATTTCTTCTTCATTGTCGGTTATCGGGACATTTAAGGGGACATTTATCAAGACATTTGGCCGGATAAATTCAAAATAAAAGCCGTAAGCCTCCTTGCGAAATGTCCATTTTATCTTGCTTTCTTTGCATAAATTGTCTACGCGCTGAAATCCGGAGCCTGATTTCTCTACGTTTTTACAACGGAACAAAACATCAAGGAGCAGCTTGTTGCGCTTGTAGGAAGCAAGATTGTTATGGATAAAGTCATACGGAGTGAGCTCATCCGGAAACGCGCCGGGATTATAAATGACGATCTTGCCGGGATGAACGTTGATTTCAATTTCGTTGGATATCTCATAATTTGCATGTGCAAAGCTGTTTATGACAATTTCACGGATTGCAGCAAGAGGAATTTCGGGGATATCAACCCTACGGTGGTCACTTATGGCAGCTCTCCAGTTAATTTTTCCATTGATGTAAGCAATTGCTTCATTGGTAAGGTTATAAATGTTCCCTCTGAGCAATTTCAAGTCAAGGAAAGTTACTTTATCATCAGAGGCAAATGTTGCAAGTTTCAGCTGAATATCCGCATTGCGCCCGAAAAGAGAATTGCCGGCATTGTTGAGCCGGTTATCGTGGCACAATTCCAGAGAAACAAGCAGGCGGGACTTAGGAGACACAAAAATGTCCAGATAAATGTCCTGATAAATGGCACCAATAATCCCGAGATGTTTGTTACTAAAATCCGTAAAATGCGATTATTATAGATGATAGAATATTTTTATGTTGGGAGGTGCTCACGGTAAAGTGAAAGATTCGGATATCATTGACCTTTACTGGCAGCGGAACGAAGAGGCAATTGTCCAGTCAAAGCGGAAATACGGGAAATACTGCCTGACGATTGCCAGTAATATTCTGCAAAGCAGAGAAGACGCGGAAGAATGTCTGAATGATACCTGGCTTGCCGCCTGGAACTCCATCCCGCCGAATCGGCCACAAGCGCTTGCTCCTTACCTTGGAAAGCTGTGCCGTAGGAATGCCATCAACCGAAGCAGAAAAAACAAAAGTCTCAAGCGGGGCGGCGGCAGTACCTGCGCTGCATTCGAAGAACTAAGCGAGATTTTAGACAGCGGAGCAAGTCCTGAAAAAGAGATCGAACAGAAAGAGATTGCAAGGGCAATAAGACTCTTCTTGAACGGGCTGGAAAAGGAAAACAGACAGATTTTTCTTGCGCGGTACTGGTATGCCGCTTCTATCGAAGAAATTTCGAACGCGTTTCACTTCAGTCAGGGCAAGATCAAAATGATTCTGCTGCGCTGTCGGAAGGAACTGAAAGTATATCTGGAAGGAGAAGGCCTATGCTGAGCGAAAATGTTTTATTTGCGATGAATGACATTGAAAGCAATGAACTACTGGAAGTTGGGAAACGCTTGGGATATATCGAGGAAAACAAAAGTCGACAGCTTAAGCGACACACCCGGCGTTTTGCATCTTTGCTTGTGGCGGCAGCAGTCTCCTTCCTTTTGGCGGCAACAGCTTTCGGTGTCGGATATTCTGTGTACCGGCAAAGGCAGGAAGAACTCAGAGCAAGCTACAAAGTCGATGAAAATAATCTAACCGGCTATGTGGAATATGGGGAAACAAATTTAAGTAGTAATGCGGAAATTCCACAAATGAAAATCGTGTCTTCTGTCGACAGAGGCGAATTTCGTACAGTATATATCAGCATTTCACCCGTGACTGAGCAGGAAGCGGAATGCATCCTTGAATTCGGATATAGTTATGAGGTTCTTTTCTCCGTCGGAAATGACAGGAGTGAAGTTGAGCGCAGTTTATACTTGCCGAATGAATCCGGTGATTTTTCGGATGAAGTGTTTACAGGTGGAATTGCATGTGCTCCAGCGGCAATTGAAAACTGTTATGACCTGGAGACGGAAAGCCTGCTTCTGGAGTGCAGTATTGTTTCCGAAGCGGTAACGATCAACTGGAGTATGCCGGTTTTTATGAAAGTGATTCTGCTGCATACAGAAGGGCAGCTGCTTCCGGCGGATGTGGACGGCGAATATTATCTTGACGTTACGAGCAGGAATATGGAAAGAGACTACGGCACAGAGAAATTTACCTTTGGAGGCGTAGAATATCGCAGCTTCGGCGGTCTGGAAGTGCTTAACGCTTTCACGGACGAAGCCTGCACCGTGACAGACGTCCGACTTCAGCCGACGGGTGTATATTTCGAATTGACCGCGGACTCGTTTGAAAGACTGTATTCACAGCACAGCAGCACGGATTCGGATTTTGGAGAGATATCCGAGCTTCAGCTTGAATGGCTGCAGTTTTACGATGAACTGCTCAATTCATCCTATTTGATTTTTGAAGACGGACATATACAGTACCTGCTTCCGGCAAACGCCTGCCCGTATAGTGACGGAACGGTTAGTCTTTTCTCAGCATTCGGTGAAACAGTAAATATTGATTCCGTAACGGGAGTATGCGTACAGGGGATAATTCTTTCAGCAAATAATTGAATCAATGCATTGCCAACGATAGCTCAAAAATCCAACGATAGGATATTTAGCTGAAAATTTCCGGGAATAAAAAGCAGCCGCTGACGGGAAAATACCGCCGGCGGCTGCAATGTTGAATGCAAAAAGGTTGATATCAAGGAATTTTCAGATAAAAAAGAACGGCTATTGTATCAAAATAACCGTTCTTATATGGTGGACCATAGGGGGATCGAACCCCTGACCTCCAGATTGCGAACCTGGCGCTCTCCCAGCTGAGCTAATAGCCCGTATTGAATTTAGCTTATGTATTATATCACAGTTTACGGAAATGTAAAGAAAAATTTGTTGCTATTCTGTATTTTTTGTAGTATGATAGCTGCAAGGCTTTTGATAAGGCTGCACTAGTCGGGGAGCCAGCGGTGCCCTGTTACCTGCAATCCGCTACAGCAGGGATGAATTCCCGTTTGAGGGTGTGCTATGTATTGTCTGCTTCCGGTAAGCAGCGTTGAAGATTCGGTCTCGCGCAACGGAAACCTGCGAACCATGTCAGGGGAGGAATCCAGCAGCATTAAGCAGTGCTTTTCGTGTGCCGTGAGGATACCGGGTCCGAGCCGGCTGCCGGAGATGCGGGTATATGGCATTTCACGATCTCGGGTGTGCAGTCTTGTCAAGGGCCTTGTTTTATCCCGAAAAGAGGGAAAGGAGGCAGAGCATGTATCAGGCGTTGTACCGCAAATGGCGGCCGCAGATCTTTGACGATGTGATCGGCCAGGAGCATATTACGGAAGCCCTGAAGAGCCAGATCTCGACCGGACATCTTTCGCATGCCTATATTTTTATCGGCACGCGCGGCACGGGGAAGACGACCTGCGCCCGCATTCTTGCCAAGGCCGTCAACTGTGAGCACCCGGTGAACGGGAATCCTTGCTGCGCCTGCCCGGCCTGCCTCTCCATTGCCGAAGGGACGGCAACGGATATCGTCGAGCTGGACGCCGCGTCGAATAACGGCGTGGAAAATGTCCGCGCCCTGCGGGACGAGGCGGTCTATTCGCCCGCCGTCCTGAAAAAGCGTGTTTATATTATCGACGAAGTCCACATGCTCTCCACGAGCGCCTTCAATGCGCTTTTGAAGATCCTGGAGGAGCCGCCCGAGCATCTGATGTTCATCCTCGCGACGACGGAGCTCCAGAAGGTTCCCGCAACGATCCTTTCCCGCTGCCAGCGGCACAGCTTCCGCCGCATCCCGGCCAAGCCGCTCAGCGCCTATCTGGAGACGATCGCTTCCCGCGAGCAGATCCGCCTCTCCCCGGAGGCGGCCGAGCTGATCGCAGGGTTGGCCGAAGGCGGCGTCCGCGATTCGCTCAGCATGCTCGACCAGTGCTCGACGTATGAGAGCGTCGGCGTGGAGGAGGTCTATGCCTCGGTCGGTCTGGCGGGGAACCGGAGGATCCAGGAACTCTTTGAGCTGCTCTGCGCACACAAGACGGAGCAGGCCGTGCGCTTTTTCAACGAGCTCTGGCTGGACGGGAAGGATCCCGCCTCGCTCCTGCGCGAGCTGAGCACGCTTGCGCGTGACATTCTGATGGTCAAGATCGCGCCGCAGGGCAGCGCAGATCTGGTCGCCGGCGGATACGACCGCGCGCGTCTGCGGCGCTATGCCGCGGAGCACACGGTGGAGGAGCTTTCCGGCATGCTGGAGACGCTGCAGGCGGCGCTCGGCAACATGCGCGAGCGGCTGAGCCCCAAGATCACGGCCGAGCTCTGCCTGGTGACGCTCTGCACGGAGATCGCGGGCGATACGCTCCCCGGCCTGGAGCACCGTGTGGCGGAGCTGGAGGAGGCCGTAAAACGCGGCGTCCCCGTGAGCGCCTCTCCGCAGAGCGCTCCGGAGCACGAACCGAAGGCAGAACCAAAACCCGAACCCGAACCCGAACCGGAAGAACCGGAACCTTTGCAGGAAGAGCCTGAGCCGCTTTCGGAAGAACCGGAACCTTTGCCGAAGGAACCGGAGCTGCTGCCTGCAGAACCGAAAAGCGCAAAGCCGGCGGAACTCGGAGCGGAGGTCTGGAAGGCGATCGTTGCCCGTGTGCAGCCGAAGATCGGCATGGAACTGAGAAGAATTCTGAATGATCCGAATAATGTATTCGGATCCATCGAGGGAGATGCGCTGATCGTTGAGGCAAACGGTTTTTATCTTGGCCGTCTCGGCCAGCCCAAGAATCTGGAGATCTTTGCGGAGGAGGCTTCGGCACTGGCCGGAAGGCCGATCACGGCGAGGGCCCGGGAGATGAAACCGAAGCCGGCTGCGGGCGGCGGAGCAAAGCTGTCGGATCTGCGGCAGTATGATATCGTAAAATTTGTTGATTAAATTTCGGAGGAAACGACTTATGGCAAAGAGCGGATTTCGTGGGGGCATCCCCGGCAATCAGGCAAACATGATGAAGCAGGCGCAGCGCATGCAGCAGGAATTCCTCAAGATGCAGAACGAGATCGAGGCATCCGAGTTTGAATTCACCTCCGGCGGCGGTGCAGTGAAGGCCGTCGTCAGCGGGACGAGACAGTTCAAATCGATCGAGATCGACAAGGACGTGGTGGATCCCGAAGACGTGGAAATGCTGCTGGATCTGATCCTCACGGCCGTCAACGGCGCGCTCAAGCTCTGCGACGACAAGACGAACGAGTCCATGACGAAGCTTCAGGGCGGTCTCGGCGGCTTCGGCGGCCTGGGCGGGCTGTTCTGAAAATGAAGCGGATCGTAACTCTGCTGCTGGTGCTTTCGCTGCTTGCGGCGCTCCCGCTGCAGGGCTTTGCCGTGAGCATGGTGAATCCGCCGGATGCGGAGCAGCAGACGGCAGAGGCGGAAGGGCTTCTCGACGGGCTCCTCGGCACGCTCGGCGATGCGGATCTGGAAGGGCTGATCTCCGGGATCCGGCAGTCCGCCGGCGATACCTCAGGTATGACGGACGAGGAGCTGCGCACCCGGATCACGGGCATTGCCTCCCGCCTCGGCGTGACGCTGACGGAGAGCCAGGTCTCCCAGATCCTCGCTTTCCTCCGCTCTCTGGAGGGGCTGGATGCCGAGCACATCGCCTCGGTGATCTCAGATCTGAAGGACAAGGCGCAGAAGCTGACCGAAACGGCCGAAAAGGCCGTCGGCTTCCTGCAGAAGGTCAAGGGCTGGATCGATTCCGTCGCGGAATTCTTTGCCTCCGTCAAGCATGCCTTCGGGCTGGAATAAAGACACAAACGCAGAATGCTTTTTCGGCATTCTGCGTTTTGCATTTTTCGGGAGACCCGGGGAAAGAAGGCGCTCAGTCGAGCTCCTTCTTTCCGGTATAGAGCTCGTAATAGCGCCCTTTCATTTGGAGCAGCTCGTCGTGCGTGCCGCGCTCGAGGATCTCGCCGTTTTCCAGCACCATGATGGCGTTGGCGTTGCGGACGGTCGAGAGACGGTGGGCGATGACGAAGGTCGTGCGGTTTTTCATGAGGCGGTCCATGCCGTGCTCAATGTGGCGCTCGGTGCGGGTGTCGACGGAGGAGGTCGCCTCGTCGAGAACGAGGATCGGGGCCTTGGAGAGCGCGGCGCGGGCAATGTTGAGCAGCTGGCGCTGGCCCTGCGAGAGGTTGGCGCCGTCGCCTTCCAGCTTCGTCTGATAGCCGTCCGAGAGGCGCATGATGAAGCTGTGGGCCGAGGCTGTCTTGGCGGCCTGGATGACCTCCTCGTCGGTCGCATCGAGGCGGCCGTAGCGGATGTTTTCCATTACGGTGCCGGAGAAGAGATGCGTGTCCTGAAGAACCATCGCGATGTTTTTCCGGAGATCGTCGAGCGGGATGGAACGGATGTCGGTGCCGTCAATGGTGATCTTGCCCTGCTCAATGTCGTAGAAGCGGTTGAGCAGGTTGGTGACGGTCGTCTTGCCGGCGCCGGTACTGCCGACGAAGGCGATCTTCTGTCCGGGCTTGGCGTAGAGGGAGATGTGCTTGAGCACCGTCTTTTCCGGGACGTAGCCGAAGCTGACGTCCTCCAGAACGACGTGGCCTTCCATGGAGGGCAGGGGCTTGACGTCGGGAGAGTCGGTCTCGGGCGGCTGTTCCATCACGTCAAAGACGCGCTCGGCGCCTGCCAGCGCGGCAAAGATCGTCGCCATCTGGTTGGAGAGCTGGCTGATCGGCATGGAGAACTGCCGGGAATAGCTGGCGAAGACCGTCAGGCCGCCTGGGGAGAGCCTGCCAAGCACCATCAGCACGCCTCCGACGCCGACCGTAACGCCGTAGGAGACCTGCGAGAGGTTGCCCATGATGGGCATCATCGTGGCGCCCCAGAAGTTGGCGCGGAACTGCTTTTCGCGCATATCGTTGTTCAGCTGATTGAACTCGTCGATGCATTCGTCCTCGTGGTTGAAGACCTTGATGACCTTCTGACCGGTGACGGTCTCCTCCATGTAACCGTTGACGGCGCCGAGGGCGGCCTGCTGGCTCCCGTAGTAGAGGGAGGAACGCTTGCCCACGGTCATGACCACGAGCATCAGAAGCGGGAGAAAGGCAACTGTGATGAGCGTCAGAACCCAGCTCGTCGTGATCATGAAGACAAAGGTGCCGACAAGCGTGATGATGCCGGAAACGAAGGACAGGAGCGACTGGTTGATCATCGTGTCGATATTGTCCACATCGTTTGTGAAGCGGGACATGATCTCACCGGTGGGACGGGAGTCAAAATAGCGGATGGGGAGACGCTCCAGCGCGGTGAAGAGATCGTTGCGGATCCGCTCAATCATGTTCTGGGAGATTTGGAGCATGAGACGGCTCTGAACGTAGGTCGAGAGGGCGCCGAGCGCATAGAGCGCGCCGAGCAGGAGGGCGGCGGCACCAATATAGCGGAGCGGAGCGGCGTCGGCTCCCGCAAGGGAGGAAATGATCCGGTCGGCCAGCTGCTCTACAGAGGACATTTCCACGCCTGTACCGGGGGCCACCGCAAGCGTCAGCTTGTCGATGATCGGGGCGAGGAGATAGGAACCGACGAGGGAGGTGAGCGTGCTGAAAAGCATACAGAAGAGCACCAGCACAAGCAGGGCGCCCGATCCCTTCAGATATTCCAGCAGACGGCGGACCGTCTTTCCGGTGTTTTTCGGCTTGCTCTTGTCAACGGGGCCTCTCCGCCCGGGGCCGCCTCCCATGCCGGGCCCCTTCCTTCCCGGGGCGGCGGAGGCGGTGGAGTTATACTGTTTCTGCAGCTGCTCGAGTGTTCTTGCCATAGGTCAGACAGCCTCCTTTCCGGTACGGGTCTGGGAATCGTAGATCTCGCGGTATTCGGTATTGGAAGAGAGAAGCTCCTCGTGGGTGCCGATGCCCGTGATCTTCCCGTCGTTCATGACGATGATCATGTCCGAGTCCATGACGGAGGTGATGCGCTGGGCGATGATGATCTTCGTGGAATCCTGCAGCTCCTCGTGGAAGGCCTTGCGGATCATGGCCTCCGTCGCGGTGTCGACGGCGCTCGTCGAGTCATCCAGGATCAGGATCTTCGGCTTTTTCAGCAGGGCGCGGGCAATGCAGAGGCGCTGCTTCTGCCCGCCGGAGACGTTGGAGCCGCCCTGCTCGATCTCCGTGCCGTAGCCTTCGGGGAAGCTGCGCACGAACTTGTCGGCCTGCGCGTATTCGGCGGCGCGCGTGACCTCCTCTTCCGAGGCATTCTCGTCGCCCCAGCGGAGATTGTCGGCGATCGTGCCGGAGAAGAGCGTGTTCTTCTGCAGCACCATGCCAATCCCGTCGCGCAGGCGGACGAGGTCATAATCCTTGACGTTCACACCGTCAACGAGGATCTCGCCCTCGTCGCAGTCATAGAGACGGGGGATCATGGAGACGAGCGTGGACTTGCCGCAGCCGGTCGACCCGATGATGCCGACGGTCGTCTTGTCGGGAATGGTGAGGGAGATATGGTCGAGCACGCTCTCCTCGCTGTTCTTGTAATAGCGGAAGGAGACGTCGCGAAATTCGATGCGGCCGCTCTCCACGGCCTTGTCCCGGCAGACGGCGGTATCGTCGCGGATGTCCGGCACCTCGTCGAGCACTTCGGCAATGCGGCGTGCCGAGGCGAGCGCACGGGAGGACATGATGAACAGGACCGACACCATGACGAGGGAGGAGAGGATCTGCGTCACGTAGGTGATGAACGCCGACAGATCGCCGACCTGCATGTCGAGATTCAGCACGATGCGGCCGCCGAGCAGAAGAACGGCGATGACCGTCCCGTTCATGAAGGCCGTCATGATCGGCTGGATCAGGATCATGAGCTTCATGGCGGAGAGCCCGGCTTCCTTGAGGTTTCCGTTGGCGCGGCGGAACTTCGCAATGCCGAAGTCCTCCCGCACGAAGCTCTTCACGACGCGCACGTTCGTCACCTCTTCCTGCACGGTCGAGTTGAGCGCGTCGATCTTTTCCTGCATCCGTCCGAAGCGTGGGAAGGCGGCGCGGATAAGCAGGAGGATCGTCAGAATGAGCAGAGGCATGCTGACGGCGAAGACGAGGGAGAGCGACGGCTTGATCAGAATGGCCATAATGAGCGCCGCAACCATCATCCCCGGTGCGCGCAGAGCCATGCGCAGCAGCATCGTGATGAAGTTCTGCATCTGCGTAACGTCGTTTGTGAGGCGCGTTACGAGGGAGCCGGTCGAGAAACGGTCAATGTTGCTGAAGGAGAAGGTCTGGATTTTGGCATACAGATCCGAGCGCAGGTCGGCCGCAAAGTTGACGGAGGCCTTGGTGCTGAACCAGGCGCCGCCGACGCCCCCCAGCATCATACCCAGCGCCGTCAGGATCATGAGGACCATCGTGCGCAGGCTGGTGGCGGTGGTGAGCGTGCCGGCGTTGGCGTTATTGATGACCACGGCCAGGAGCTTCGGCATGACGACCTCTCCGATGACCTCCACGATCATGCAGATCGGCCCGATGATGAAATAGGGAAGATAGGGCTTTACGTATTTGTACCATCGTTTCATTCGGGGGAATTCCTTTCTTTCGGAAGTAAAATAACACGCAGAGCAAAAACTCAGCGTGTTATTATAAAATATAGAAGGGAAAAGTCAATTCAGCGGGGCAAGAGTTTTCGAAATGTTCAAAAACCTCTGCTCAGAGGCGGAACAGATAGAGGCAGAGGTACGCCGTCGGGATGGAGAACATCAGGCTGTCCAGCCGGTCGAAAACGCCGCCGTGCCCCGGAATAAGATCCGAAAAATCCTTTACGCCGAGATAGCGCTTGAGAAGCGACTCGGCGAGATCGCCGATCTGCCCGAGCGTGGAGGCGGCAAGCGCCGTCACGAGGCAGGGGAGCAGCGGGATGGGCAGATAATACCGGGAGGCAAGATACACGATGAGCCCGGCGAGAACGGAGCAGGCCGCACCGGTCAGACAGCCCTCGACCGTCTTCTTCGGGGAGACGAGCGGGGCAAGCTTGTGCTTCCCGAAGCGCTTCCCGCCAATGAGCGCGAAGCTGTCGCAGAACCACGTCGCGAGGCAGCCGAGCGCCATGGCCTGCACCCAGCGGGCGCTGATGGAGATGATCATGACCAAAGCAAAGGGGAAGCAGGGATAGGAAAGCCCGGCCACGGTATATACGGCGCCCTTTCCGGAGACGTTCTTGTGCAGCACGCCCGAGAAGAGCGAGAGATACACGGCGCCCGTGAACCAGGCAATATAGGCCATGAGGCCCGAGTGCGTCAGCGTCAGAAAGGTCTGGACCGCAAGATAGGCATAGAGCACCCAGCCCGTGCAGTTCACATCGATCTTCTTCATGCAGGACACATATTCGTAGGCGCAGAGAACGCCCAGCAGACCGATGAGAAGAACGCGCGAGACCTCAAACGGAATGCAGGCTGCCGCAATCGCGAGCAGGATCACGGCGGAAATGACACGCTGCTTCAAAACCGGCTCCTCCCTTCCCTTAAATTCCATATTTTTCTTAGTATATCATTTTTCAGGGACGGAATCAATATCCCGCTCTTGCAAATTGCCCGGAATGGATTATAATATTAACACACGGGATCGGAGAAGATCCGGTCACCGCGAATTCTTTCTGCAGGAGGCAGACATGAAAAATATGACACGCGTCGCCCTCGTGACGAGCGGAGGAGACTGCCAGGGGCTGAACGCCGCCATTCGCGGCGTCGGCAAGACGCTTTTTGAAAAGATCGACGATCTCGAGATCTACGGCATGTATGACGGCTACCGCGGCCTGGCCGAGAACGACTATAAGTTCATGGAGGAAAAGGACTTCTCCGGCATCCTGACGCAGGGAGGCACGATCCTCGGCACCTCGCGCCAGAAATACATTCCGGGCATGGACATTATCGGAGAAGACGGCGAGAGCATGATCCCCGCCATGAAGACGACGTACAACCGCCTGAATCTGGACTGCATCGTCATCATGGGAGGAAACGGCACGCAGAAGAGCGCCAAGCTCATCCAGGACGCCGGCATGAACGTCGTGACGCTGCCGAAGACGATCGACAACGACATTTACGGCACGGATACTACCTTCGGCTTCCAGAGCGCCGTGGACATCGCCACGAACGTGATCGACTATATCCACACGACGGCCTGCTCCCACGGGCGCATCTTCGTCGTCGAACTCATGGGGCGGGATGCCGGCTGGCTGACGCTCTATGCCGGCATTGGAAGCGGCGCCGACGCCATTCTGATTCCCGAGATCCCCTATGACATCGAAAAGCTTGCCGCACTTGTCGAAAAGCGCAAAAAGCACGGCCGCAGCTTCACGATCATTGCCTGTGCCGAGGGCGCCGTGGAAAAGGGCGGCGAGGTCCTCGACGAGGAGGCCAGCCGCAAGCGGAAGGAGGCTGCCGCCTACCCGACGGTCTCCTACAAGGTCGCGGCGGATCTCGAACGGATGACGGGGCACGAGGCGCGCGTGGTCGTGCCGGGACATTACCAGAGAGGCGGCCCTCCCTGCCCGTATGACCGGGTCCTTGCCACGCAGTTCGGCGAGGCGGCGGCCGAGCTCATTATCCGGAAGGATTACGGCAAGATGGTCGCCATCCAGAACGGCGTGACCACGGCGATCCCGCTCGACCTGGCCGCGAGCCGCACGAAGTTCCTCCCCGTGGACCACCCGATGATCCGCGTCGCCCGCAGCATCGGCATCTGCATGGGCGACTGAGCGCTGCAGAAAAACCGAAACGCTGCCCTCCCGATCCGGGGAGAGCAGCGTTTTTGCCGTATTCCTGAATTTACATGCCTCCGGCCAGCTCCTGCCGCACGATTTCCTCTACCTGCGCCGGCAGCTCCTTCATCTCGGCCCGGGTCTTCCCGGCCGTTTCCACGGGCGGGAGAATGTGAACGGCAAGGGGAGCACTGCGGATGGAGAGACGGCCGGTCGCCTCCAGGCAGGCTCTCGTGTTGTAGAGCACCACGGGCACGATGGGCGCTCCGGTCTTGTAGGCAATGCGGAAGGCGCCGCCCTGGAAGGTGCCGAGGCCGCCCTCTTCGCCCTTCCAGCGGGTCCCCTCGGGGAAAATGCCGATGCTGTAGCCCTTTTCAATCAGCTCCTGCGCTTCGTCGAGCACGCGCACGCTTTGCCGGGGGTCCGAGCGGTCGAGGAAGAGGCAGTGCAGCAGCTCCATCCAGGTGCGGATGAGCGGGAGCTTTTTGATCTCGATCTTGGAGATGAGCGGGATGGGCTTGCCCAGCTGCGTCAGCATAAGGGCAATGTCAAAATAGCTCCGGTGGTTGGCCGCGAAGACGCAGGGGCGGTCCTTCGGGATGTTTTCCTCCCCGGTCACCGTGACGCTGCAGCCGGCGAGCTTCAGAAGTGTCCCCGCCCAGACGGGCACGTGTTTGTAGGCGATCCGGTCCGCCTCGGCAAAGTCTCCGCGCTTGAGCGCGCGTTTTCCGCGGAGAAGAACGAAGGGATGAAGGAGCATATAGCCCCAGAGATAGAGGAAGAAGATGACGGTCCGCATAAATCCGATCCTTTCTTGAAAGAAAAAGCCTGATGCTCTGCAGTATATCATAGCGGGAACGGAATATCACGGAGTTTTTTCTCATTTTAAGAAAATTGCTCTTGTTTTCTTGCGCGGATTTGATTATCATATCATTATCAGAAAAAAATTATTTCGGTAAGGGAGAATCGGAAAAATGGCTCTTCATGTTATGGACGAAGCGCAGCGCTGCCTCGGCTGCAAAAAGCCGATGTGCCAGCAGGGCTGCCCAATCCACACGAATATCCCCGAGGCGATCCGCCTCCTGAAGGACAAAAAGCTGGACGATGCCGGCCGCATGCTCTTCGAGAACAACCCGCTGACGACGGTCTGCGCCATCGTCTGCAACCACGAAAAGCAGTGCGAGGGGCACTGCATCCGCAACAAGCTCCCGACGCACGACCCCGTGCATTTCTCCGTCATTGAAGACTATATCAGCTCCACCTATGCCACCAAGATGATCCAGGGCCCTGCCCCGAGAAACGGCATGAAGGCGGCCATTGTCGGCGCCGGCCCTGCCGGGCTTACGATCGCGGTGCTGCTGCAGCGCTGGGGCTACGACGTCACGATCTTCGAGCAGCACGACAAGATCGGCGGCGTTATGCGCTACGGCATCCCGAACTTCCGCCTGCCGGACGAGGTGCTGGACGACTTCCGCTATCGCCATCTCGAGCTCAAGGGCATCAAGGTCCGCACCAACACGACCATCGGCAGGACCCTTCAGGTGGACGATCTGTTCCGCGACGGATACAAGAGCATCTTTATCGGCGCCGGTCTCTGGAAGGCGAAGGCACTGCATATCAAGGGCGAGTCTCTGGGCAATGTCGCCTTCGGCATCGACTATCTGGGCAACTCCAAGGGCTTCCGCCTGGGAGACGACGTGGCCGTGATCGGCGTTGGAAACGCGGCAATGGACTGCGCCCGTACGGCCATCCGGCGCGGCGCCCGCCACGTGACGTGCTACGCCCGGCGCGACGAATCCTGCGTGACGGCTTCCGAGTATGAGAAGCGCTACGCCGAGCTCGAGGGCGTCACCTTCCGCTACTGCAAGGCTCCCGTCGAGATCCGCGAGAGCGGCCTCATCTGCCAGGATATGGAAAAGGACGAGGAGGGCAAGTTCCATCCCGTCCCGGGCAGCGAAAAGCTCTATCCGCATACCGGCGTCATCATTTCCGTCTCCCAGGAGAGCCAGAGCAACCTCATCACGCTCAGCGGCCTGGATGCGGAAAAGGGCCTGCTGAAGGTCGACGGCGACGGCAGCACGACCCGCCCCGGCATCTTCGCCGGAGGTGACGCCGTCCGCGGCGCGCGCACGGTCGTCGAGGCTGTTGCCTACGCCAAGGAAGTCGCCGCGGCGATGGACCGCTATATGCAGAGCCTCCCGAAGGAAGAGGAGGAAGATCCCTACGCCAATGTTCCCGTCGATATGAACATGGCGCCCGATGTGATCGCCGAGCAGAACATCGGAATTTAAGAAAACAGCAAAAAAGACCGGGGAGCAAAGACCCCGGTCTTTTTTATGTCCGCCTCATGGCTTTTCGCAGGGCGTCCGTTTCCGGCTTTCCCCATGCTCCGCCGAAGCCGTACAGCTCGGCATCGAGCGCATCGGCAAGTTTCTGCAGGTCTTCCCTTGCGCTGGGGCAGTCGAGCGCGGCGCGAAGAAGAAATTCCCGGCAGCTCTCGCCCTTCTTTCGGCCACGGCGCCGGCGGGCATAGGCCAGCTCCAGACGGGCATAGGCGCCCTGCGCGGTGTTCCTGCGCGTCAGGACGCGGAGGCGGTAGAGAAGCCCTTTCTTCAGCCGCTGCAGCCACGGGCGCAGGACCGGCTTCCGCCGCCTGCGGCTTCTCCGGACGGCGGCCTTTCCCTGCGGGAGCCGGAAGCGGATGCGCCCTCTCCGGCGGAAGAGCCAGATCAGCGCCGCCAGGACCGCGGCGGCGAGAAGGATGCCGAGCACGATGAGGCCGAAGCCGTTTTCGCTTGTCTCCTCGGCGGCAGTGCCGAGCGTGACGGAGTCCTGCTCCATCCACTGCACGGCTTCCTCTTCGCCGGCGGGAAAAAGGGAGAAGAGCCAGTCGAGGATCTGCCCGCCGATATGCGCGAGCCACCGCAGGAGAGAGAGAAACGCGTTCCAAAGCCCGACGAGCCCCGCCCGGATCCCTCCGGAGGCAAGCCAGGCAATGACACCGGCGGCGAGCGCAATTGCAAGAGAGCCGGCTGCGAGCAACGCACGGGCGCCGGAGGCCCCTTCCTTGCCGGCACCCGGCATACGGCAGAGCATCAGGCTGAAAAGAGACAGCAGCGCAGCCGCGCCGGCATAGGCGGAATAGCGGACCGGGAGCGTACCCCCGGAGGCAAGGAGAACGGCCAGAACAAGGACGAGCACGTCGGCGTCAAAATGATTGACGAGCATCTGGGGCGTGGCCGGCTTCGTCGCGATCGAAAAGAGCAGCAGATAGCCGCCGACCCAGGCGAGCATTGAGATAAAGACTCCGCCCCAGCTTGCCCAGCGGCCGAAGAGAAGAAAGCTCAGGGCCGCCTGCGCAAGGAAAAAGCCGATCTCCGTGCCGAGCAGCAGGGAGAGCGGGCGCTCTCTTCGCAGCAGGAGCGAGAGCGTCAGAAGACAGAGCAGGGAAGCGGCGCACCAGAGCGGGTAGCAGGCGTCCAGCAGGCTGCGGCCTGCGGAGAAAAAGGCAAGCGTGATAGAAAATGCCGTGACGGTGGACAAGAGCATCGACACGCGGTAAAAAACGGATCTGGTTTCCATAGGCCTACCTCCGGAGAGCGGAGAGCCGCCGCAAACGCTGCTCCCCGGGAATCGCGGACGCGCGGTCCGAGAGGATCGTCGTCTTCTGTGCGAAGGCAGGCGGAAGCAGGACCTCCGGCACACGGGCCGGGTCGGCCGTGACGATGTAGATGGAGGAGGCGTGCCGCATGCAGGAGCCGGCGGCCTCCCGCGCAAAGCGGGAGGGGAGCAGCTCGCCCGTAAAGGAGCCGTCCTCCCGCAGCTTCCGCTCGGCACGGCATTCGTAGCCCGCAAGATAGAGCATCACGTCCGCAAGCTCCTGCCCGCCCTCCGGCGGCAGAGAAACGGGGCCGAAGGCCTTCGAGCGCGGCAAACAGAGCCCGCAGCAGAGCCCGGCGGAAAAAAGCTCCGTCAGGACCGAGCCAAGCGTCTTCAGCGCCTCCTCAAGCGTCTCGTTTTCCTCTTCCGGATCCGGGCGGGCGAAGCTCTCCCCGTCCAGCATAAAGAGCAGCCCGCCGGGCTGCAGCGTTTCATAGAGGTTGACCTGCAGCCGGTCGGGGTCTTTGGCCTCCATGCGGCGGTTGATCCGCTTGCGGCTGTCAGCCGGAGTGTAGTCCCGCATCCCGCGGATGACGGAGAGATCCTCGCTCCGGCCTCGTTTTCCGGCCCGGTCTTCGGCGAGCTGCAGCAGAAACGGCGAAATGTCCACGTCCACCTTTTCCGGCCAGACGGCGCAGAAGGGCGCCTGCTCCTCCGGATAGGCCAGCTCCGCCTGCATGAGCCCGAAGCCGTCTCCCGAGCGGGCGAAAAAATGCTTCGGCCGATAGAGCCCGCGCCGGACGGCGTTCCACGTGAGCGCAAAGGTGACCGTCTCGTGCGAGCAGATGCCGGAGAAGGTGCAGCGGTACATCCGCGTCTCCTCCGGCCCCTCCGTCAGAATGCGGGAGGGGTCTTCGTCCGCGGGCTGAAGGCAGCAGCGCTCCGGCAGATCCTGCCCGATCTCGACCCAGGGGAGCGGGAGAAGCTTGTCGTTGCCGAATTCATACCGGAATTCCACGCTCCCTCCCGGATAAAGAAAGGAAGGGGAGGCCTCGGCTTTCAGTGTGAGATCCTGCATCGCGCGCAGGCCCCAGATCCGCGCGGCCCCGGTAAACAGAGCGAGAAACAGCAGCAGCCCTGCCGGAAGCTCCTTTTTCCAGACAAAACAGAGCGCGGCCCCGAGGAAAAAGAGCGCAATGGCGAAGCGGGAGACGAAGCGGCTCGATTCCGTGCTTTCCTTTTTGTTCATGGCTTCCGGTCAAAAAGCTCCGTCCGCTCCGGCGGTACGGGCGTGCTTTGCAGCACCTCTTCGATGACCTTTTCCGCGCTTCTGCCGGCCATGCGCGCCTCGCCGGAGAGGAGAATGCGGTGCGTCAGGACGAAGGGCGCGAGATACTTCACATCGTCCGGGGTGACGAAGCTTCTTCCCCGGATCGCGGCGAAGGCCTTTGCTGCCCGGTAGAGAGCTTTTGTCGCCCGGGGACCGGCCCCCATGGTCACGCCACGCATCTCGCGCGTGGCGGAGGTGAGGGAGACGATATATTCCCGGATGCTCTCCGCAGCTTCCACATTGGCGGCGTCCTTTCGCAGCGCGAGGATCGTTTCGGAATCTCCGACGATGTCCGCCTGCTCCGGCCCGACCTCACTCTGGGCAAGCATCTGCTTTTCGCTTTCCGCATCCGGATAGCCGAGCGAGATGCGCAGAAGAAAACGGTCCATCTGCGCGGCGGGAAGGCGGAAGGTGCTCTCGGACTCCACCGGGTTCTGCGTCGCGAGCACCAGGAAGGGGGCGGGAAGGGGCAGCGTCTCTCCGTCGATGGTCACGGTCTTCTCCTCCATGGCCTCCAGCAGGGCAGACTGCGTGCGCGGCACGGCGCGGTTGATCTCGTCGGCCAGAAGAATGTTGCAGAAGATCGGCCCGGGCACCCGGCGGAAGTCGTTCGTCTTGCGGTCATAGACACTCATGCCGGTAATATCCGCCGGCATGAGATCCGGCACGAACTGGATCCTGCCCATGCTGCAGCCGCTTGCGCGGGCAAAGGTCTTCACGAGCGTCGTTTTCCCGACGCCGGGGAGATCGTCGAGCAGGACATGCCCGTCCGCGAGAAGCGCCGTCAGCATCAGCTCCGTCTGCTCCCGCTTCCCGAGGATCACCTTCCCGGTCTCCTGCAGAACCTGTTCCGAAAATTCATGGATGGTCATATCCGTGCCGCTCCTTTGGCTTTTTTGCGTATTTTAACATGCCCGATGCGCACTTGCAATTTATCTGCGGAAAAAATCCGCATTTTTCTGCGGAGGCGTATTGGAAAAGCCAATGCTTTGTGTTATAATATGGTTGTCATAAATTATTATGAACATCAAAAAGGAGAACCGATCTATGAAAAAGATCCTCGCGCTTCTGCTGACAGCCTGCGTGCTGCTCTGCGCCTTCACGGTCGCGGCTTCGGCAGATTTCAATGCTTCCGTCTTTACGTCCTCTGCAGATTACAGCGTTACCGCGCTGGACGGCGGCGCGATGCAGATCGCGCTCAACAAGTCCGCCATCAGCGGCTATGCCGACGCGTCCGTCACGCTCAATGACAATGACATTGGCAACCTGACGGCCGATCCCGACATCCTCTACGGCACGGACGGGCTCTATGTCTTCCGCCTGGTCCTTGCCTACACCAACACGACGGTCCCCTCCGCACAGAAGGTCGTCATCACGACGGCGGATCACCGCTATGCCTTCACGCCTGCCGTTTCCTACACCCAGGCCGAGGACGGCAAGCCGACCGAGACCATGGTCCTGTACCTGACCTCTGCCGACACGCTCAAGCTCGTCTCCGAGCTCGCCACGGCCCAGACGCCTGCCGAGTTCTCGATCCAGGGCGCCGCAAAGACTGTCTCCGGTACGATCGCCTTCCGCGCCACGGAAGCCGTCGAGACGATGTACAACAATTACGTTCTGGCCGGCGGCCTGCAGCAGGATCTCTCCGCCTATACGAACCAGACTCCCTGCGATGTCAACAGCATCGTCGCCACTCCCGGCTATGTCTATGACTACAGCCAGTACGGTGCCGCCACGACCATTGTCAACAGCGGAGCCGTTGCCATCACCAAGGATCCCACGAGCGAGACGGTCACCGTCGGCGGCAATGCGATCTTCATCTCTACGGCCGTCAACTTCAACTATATGAACTGGCGCCTCGTCAGCCCGACGGACGGCTCGGTCATCTATATGAACGCCGCTCCCTACAGCTTCAACGGCCTCACCGTTACCGGTGACGGCACGCAGCAGCTGACGCTCTGCAACATCCCTGCCACGCTCAACGGCTGGATGGTCGAGGCTGTCTTCACCGGAAGCACCGGCTCCGTGACATCCGCCCGCGCCACCATCACCGTCAACGAAGCCACGGGCTCCTACCTCTTCGCAACGCCGTCCTCCGGCTATTTCCAGACAGTCTACACCGGCGTCGTCCTGACCTCCGCCGCCGGTGAGCGCATTGCCTACACGATGTACCGCGACGGAAAGACTCTCAGCAGCGGCACCATCTCTTCCGGCGAAACGGTCTGGATCGAAGGCGTTGCCAACGAGAACCACACCGTGACACTCTATGCCTACGTTACCACCAATCCCACCAACGCCATCTCCTGCAGCTACACCGTGGACTGCATTGACTACACCAACTACAACGGCGTTTACTACAACAACAATTACACCAACTACAGCGGCAGCTCCGGCACCATCTATTACTACGATCCCTACACCGGCTCCTACACGACGAGCACTTCCGGCACTTCCTATTACTATCCCTCCTACACCTACCTCTACGGCGATGTAGACACGAGCGGCATGTCCGGCCTCACGCAGCAGGAGATGCAGCAGCTCATCAACGAGTGGATCGCCGATTCCTACATCCCCGACGATACCGAGATCTATAACTACTCCTATTACTATCCTTCCTATTCCTACTCCTATCCCGAGGAGCGCGGAGACTTCATCTGGGAGAGCTACTTTGACGAATACGGCGTTGCCGCCGATTCCTCCTACAGCCCCACTTACTCCTATTCCTATGTGGACAGCGACGGAGACACCGTCTTCAGCGGCGTGGACTACAGCTGCTTTGCCGGCCTCAGCGCAAGCGAGATCGACGACCTGATCGACGAGTGGGTCTTCTCCGAGAGTATCCCCGACTGAGCTTGGACAGAAAACAGAAATACGGGAGACGCCGAAACGCGTCTCCCGTATTTTTGCATCCGGAATTTGAGATCAGGCCGTCTTTCCGAGGTCTTCGCCGCGGAAGTATTTGCCGAGCGGCTTGACGAGGATCGCTTCGATGATGAGGCAGAGCACCATGTCGGCGAGCATGTAGCTTCCGTTGTAGAGAATGGAATAGAACCAGGGGGAGGTCATGGTCATGCCGAAAAAGGTGTCCGGCATGTAGGCGCCCCAGACGGTTGCGCCGACCACCCAGTGCACGAGGAAGCGGGCAGCGCTGCCGGCGACCGTGCCGAGGAAGATGCCGTTTTTCGATTTGTGGAACAGCCCCGCAACGCCGAGCACGGCGAAGGCAATGATATAGTCGCCCAGCATGGATTCCCAGCCCCAGGCGTAGGCTCCGTCGAGAACGAGCTGGAGCAGCGCATAGGCGAAGCTTGCAAGCATGCCGGGCCCGAAGCCCCAGCGGGCGCAGTAAATGAAGATCGGGAGCATACCGATCACGATCGAGCCGCCCTGCGGAAGCTCAAAAAGCTTGAGATAGCTGAGCACCTGGGCTGCAGCGACGAAGATGGCCCCCTCCGTCAGGGCGCGTACCTTGAGATGTGACTTGCTGTTCATGTTTTTCCTCCATGATGTTCAAAATTTGCTTTGGAGGAACAGAAACAGCGGGCCTGCATGGCTGAAACCCGCAATCCCGCTGTCTGATGTCCCTACGCCGGCATTATCCGTACAGGTTCCAAGGGTCCGGCGCGTCATGCCGCGTCCGTCTCAGCCGGGCCTACCCAGCTCCCCTGCTATTCGGTTGGCAGTATTTTAGAGCAAAGCGAGCGAAATGTCAAGCCCGGGCAGCGGATCGCTGCCCGGACTTTTTACGCTGAAAGGGAAACCGTTCAGAGGCTGCCGGAGATGCAGCTGCCTTCGAAAATCACGGCCTGGGGGAGGACCTGGTAGAATTCCGTTTCCGGCACATCGAAGAGATTCTCGGCATAGACATTGAAGTTTGCGGACTTGCCGACGGTCAGGCTGCCGGTGACGTCGTCAATGCGGAGCTGGATGGCGGCGTTGATCGTATAGCCCTTCAGCAGATCCTCCAGCGAGAGCTTGGCGTCTTCGGATGGGCGCATTCCGTCATAGATCCCGTCCCAGAGATCCACGCGGGTCATGGCCGTCTGCATGCCGAAATAGGGGTTGGCCCGCTGTTCCTCGTGCATGGAGTAGACGTCGGAGCCGAAGGTGACGATCGCACCGGATTCGATCATCGGGTTGAACTGGTACATGTTGTTGTAGCGCTCCTCGCCCAGGTAGCGCAGGGAGGCGTCTCCGAAGTATCCGCCGGACCAGTGCGGCGTCCAGTTGACGATGATGCCGAGCTCGGCCGGACGGGTGTAGTCCTCGGGGCTGACATATTCGCAGTGGCAGACCTCTACCTGAATGTCCAACGGGCCGACCTCGTCGATGAGCATTTCGGTGGCGTCCATGACCTGGCGGAAGGCAAGGTCGCCCACCATGTGGAAGTGGATGTCGACGCCGTTTTCGTTGCAGGTGCGGATCATCTCGTAGGTGCCCTGCGTGTCGGTGAGAATATACCCGGTCTGGGACGGGTCGTCGATCCAGCCGTCGATCAGAGCGGCGTCGCCGAGCTCGTTGGTGCCGTCGTAGAAGACCTTGATCGTGTCGATCTTGATATGGTCGGTCGCATAGGTCTCGTTGTAGTATTTGACGACGTCGATGGCTTCCTCAATCGTGTCATAGTAGAATAGGGGGACCATTCCGTCATAATACATGTTGAGGCGGCCGGCGTCGTCCATGGCCTTGAGCGTGACGAGCTGCCCCTCGTCCTCGATGAAGCCGTCCTCCACGGCGGTCGTACCCCAGCTCTTGAGGTCGTTGAGCAGGAGACCCATCACTTCTTCCGTGGGATCCTCCTCGGGATACCAGCCGATGGCCTCATAGAGACCGTCTACATAATAGGTCCAGGCGCCTTCGAGGATCCAGCCGGTGTATTCGCCGCTTTCATCCTTGATGAAGTTGTCACGCCAGACCTCGTCCTGCTCGATGGCGTCCGTGTCCAGGAGCTCAAGGAAGCGGGAGTTGACCCAGCAGGCATGGTCGGAGAAGTCCTCAATCAGGATCGGGCGGTCCGACGCGACCTCGTCGATCAGCTCCTTGCGGGGGCCGTTTTCGTCAAACAGATTGGAAGGATAATACTCAAAGTAGATGAAGGGCTGCTCTTCCACCGGGTGCTCCTCGCAGTACTGCTTTACATAGGCGAGGATCGTGTCCAGCTCATAGACATCGTCGGGGAAATCCGTGTACCACCAGGTCTTGCCGACGGTGTAGGGATGCGTGTGCGCGTCGATGAGGTTCGGAGTGACGAAGGCTCCGCCGAGGTCGACCGTTTCCGTGTCCGGCCCGGTCAGAGCAGACAGCTCTTCAGATCCGGCCGCGCCCACGTAGACGATCTTGCCGTCCTTCACGGCCATGGTCTCGGCCTCGGGGCAGCTCTCGTCTTCCGTGTAGAAGAGAGCATTGGTGTAAACCGTGTCCGCGTATCCGTCTTCCTCCGCGAATGCGAAGACGGAAAGGGAGAGGAGCATTGCCAGCGCCAGGAGCAGGGTCAGTGCTTGTTTCATGTTCGGTTTCCCTCCTGAATAAAATAAAGAAATTATACCTGCTTTTTTCAAAATTGCAAGCGCGAATTTGTCCTCCGTCTTGATTTCAAAGCGACGGCGGATTAAAATGAAACTCCATTGGAAAGAAGGTACGACAGATGAAACGAATCATAACGCTGCTTCTGCTGCTTGCGGCGCTCCTTTTGCTCTCCTCCTGCGAAAGTGCTGCTCCGCAGAACAGCACGGAGACGGCCGCTCCGGAGGAGACCGCCGGAACCATTCCGGCCGGAGGCGGCCCGAGCATCCGCACGGACGAACTGATGACGCTCGACGAGCTGGCACCGGAAGGCACAGAATGAAAGAAAAACAAGAAAGGAACACCTGGGATGAAATTTCGGATCGCTGAGACCACGCGCGAGGAGCGGGAGAAGATCGTAGAGGATTCGCTCGGAACCATGTACGGCAGCTGCGACGGCTGCATGCCGGGGATCGTGGAGATGTATCAGCCGTATATCGACGGCGAAATGGAGCTGAGCGAGATCAACATGCGCTTTTCGGCGCACTATGAAAAAGGCGACGATATGCCGGGCAGAGAGCGGTCCTGCGCGGAAGCACTTTAACGCTGCGCAGCCTCACAGCAGAGAAGATGGAAGAAATGCGGCCGCCACGGCGCACAGCAGCGCCGGCAGCATGTTGGCGACGCGGATCTTCCGGTCCCAGACGAGATTGACGCCGACGCAGAAAATCAGGATCGAGCCGATGAAGGAGAGATTATTCATGGCCGCCTCTGTAATGAGCGGGGCAATGAGGCGGGCGAGAAGCGTCAGGGAACCCTGAACCAATGCGACCGGGACGGCGGAGAAGATGCAGCCTTTCCCCAGAGAGCCGGTCATCACGAGAATGATGACGAGGTCGAGAACGCCCTTCGTCGCGAGGATCGAAGGATCTCCTCGCATCCCGTCCTCCACGGAACCGACGACGGCCATCGCCCCGATGCAGACGGTGAGCGAGGCCGTGACAAAGCCTTCGACAAACCGGGGATCGCGGGCGTTGCCGGTCCGATTCCGGAGAAAGACGCCGAAGCGTTCCACCAGAGCCTCCAGATTCAAAAGCTCTCCCATCAGCGTGCCGATGGCGAGGCAGCAGACCGTCATCATGGAATTCCCGCTGACGAGCCGGTCTCCGGAGAGCGAGAGCAGGCCGGTCAGCGCGCCGGCAATGCCGATAAAGAGCACACAGACTCCGTTTGCCATGCTGATCCCGTTCCGCACGCGTTCGGGGATCCGTTTCCCACCGAGCAGCCCAAGCAGCCCGCCGAGAATGATGCAGCCGACATTGATCAGCGTTCCAAGCCCAAACATATCCGATGCCTCCTGTTTTGTGATCGCGGTGAAGAATCATACCATATCGAAGAGGGCAAATCAAGAAGAGAGCCGTTCCGAAGAGCGGCTCCCCATTTTTATGCACATTTCATGAAATAACGGATCATGCGGGTCTCGTCCTCGCGGGAGCTGGTGAAAAGCTCGAGCTCTTCGCCCTTGTCGTCCAGAAGACGGCCGATGCCGCGGAAGCGGTCCAGCTCGTCCTTCAGATCGTATCGCTCACCGGATACGGACTCCAGCCAGACGGATCTCTCGCAGCTGTCCACGGCTTCCAGAAGCTCGTGCAGCTCGCGGGTATTTCGGATCTTCATTGCAGCAGCCCTCCTGTCTCACCGGTCCTTGCGGAAGTGGGCCTCGACGTTGCGGGCGTTTGCGGCAAGCGCGGCGAAGAGGAGAAGCGCGGCGCCGACATAGAGGTTGAAGCGGCTCAGATCAACGGCCGGATCGTTCTCCATGATATAGCGGACGGAAGCGCCGTTCATGCTCATGAGGCCGACGGCACAGAAGACCGCCCCTGCCGCCATCAGCAGAAATACGGCTCTGGCGGCCTTGCATGCAAGGGAATTCTCCTTTCCCTGAGCTGCCTCTGCAGCGGAAAGATTTGTATGGATCATAATGATACCTCCTTATGAATTCGGAAAGAGCCGGAGCTCTTTCGGGTTTTGGGCAGCCGGAAAAAGGCTGCAGGACTTCGCCGCACATTGAAATGATTTACATAAGAGAATTGACTTAATCTCTCGCGACGATGACTGTATTCTACCCGAAACGGCCGGAGAAAAAAAGCCGAATCCCGCCCAAAAATAGCAGGATTCGGCAAGCGAAAAACGCAGAAAAAACATAAAAAATACGATTAAACTCGAAAATAATCCTAAAATGCCGCCAAGGAATGGTAAAATTCGGCCATCCAATCTGAGCCCCAAACGCAAAAAATAGCAAAATTCGGCAAACGAAAAATGCCGCGTTTTCCCGCCTTGCAAAACCATACGGCGGCTGTTATAATTACAATTTAGTCGAGTGAATCTTGCAGATCATACGGAATCTCCTATCTTTAATACGATTTCGGAACAAGGAGAAAAATCTTATGGAACTGACGCTGTTTTACGTCGCGATCCTTTTTACGATCGGCATGGTGGCTTTTGCCGTGCACATCGGGTGCAATCCGGTCCTGCAGAAGAGCAACCGTACGTTTCTGATGCTGGCTGCCGTTTCTTTGATTGCTGTATTGCTGACGGAATGCGCTTCCCTCCGCATGGAAGGCCGTCCGGAATACAGCAGGCTCTATACCGCCAACGTGACAGTCTCCCTGGTGGCCAGCGCCTGGATCGTGCCGGGCCAGCTGCTGGGCTTTTCCTTCCGGAAGATCGGGAAGATCGTGGCCGGGCTCGGCGCTTTTTATACGCTCCTCTTCCTCGTCACGGCACCCTTCGGGCTTGTTTTTACGATCTCTGCAGACGGCTTTTATCAGCTCGGAAGCTGGCCGGTCGTGCTTTACAGCCTGCTGCTCATCTGGTCGGGCCTTTCCCTGCTGATGCTGGTGTGGCTCGGAATTCGCTTTCACACGCAGCATCCGGTCATTCTCGTCCTGATCGCAGCCGTTGAGATCGCTTCCCAGGCGCTCAGTATGGCAGGGGCCTATGACATCATCCGTACGCTTGGCATGGCGTTTGCTTTCCTGCTGATCTATTCTTACTATGAAAATCTGACGCAGCGGCAGCTTTATTCCGATCTTGAGGCCAGCAACGAGCGAAACAAGGAGCTGTCCCTGCAGGTGGTGAACGCGCTGGTCAGCGCGGTTGATGCGAAGGACAAATATACCAACGGCCACAGCCGCCGCGTGGCGGATTATTCCGTCCTTCTTGCCAGGACGCTCGGTTGGGACGAAGACCGGCTGTTCCGCCTGAAGTATGAGGCTCTTCTGCACGACGTCGGCAAGATCGGCATTCCGGATTCGGTCCTGAACAAGCCGGGGCGCCTGACCGACGCGGAATTCAATATCATCAAATCCCACACGGTCTTCGGGGCGGACATCCTTTCTCAGATGACGGCCCTTCCGGGCGCCTATCAGGCGGCCCGCTGGCACCATGAACGGTTTGACGGCAGAGGCTATCCGGACAAGATCGCGGGCAAGGAGATCCCGGAGACGGCCCGCATCATCAGCATTGCAGACACGTTTGACGCCATGAATTCCGACCGGATCTATCGCCGGGCTCTTTCCAAGGATATTATTATCAAGGAACTGGAAAAGGGTAAGGGCACGCAGTTTGATCCGGAGCTGGCGGACGTGTTCCTAAAGCTCTATCAGGAAGGCGCCACGGACGAGATCGCTGCCGAAGGCAGGCAGGACATCCGGCGCGTGGTCGAAGATCCTTTTGCCGACGAGCTGCGGGAATTTTTCGCATCGCTTCAGGAAGCGCGCGACAAACGGGGCGACGGGGAGGAGGATCCTCAGACGACCGAACAGATGCGCAGTTCCCTTATGCGCATAGCCGACCATAATCAGGCCGGCATCGAGATCGCGCTGGTCACGGTGAAGGCCTCCGCCGAGATCATGCTGTCGGAGGAAGAGCTGAACTCCGCGCTGGATGTGATGCAGAAGTCCGTCAGCAATACGGTCGCCGAGCTGGTCGCTGTCGAGCGGATCTCCCGGACGCAGATCATCGCGATCCGCCGGGTCGTGGACGGGCCGGATCTGGCCCAGTTTCTCCAGATGGCGTTCGTGTATTATTACAAGATCTATAACGCCGAAAAGCTGGACGTCAGCTTTGAGATCCTTCGCAAGGCGGAAGAGGAGTAAAACAAACGGCGGGAGGCGCTCAAAAAAAAGAGCGCCTCCCGATTCGCTTATCCGAAAGTGTTGAACAGGACGACCAGCAGAATGAATACCAAAAGGCCGATGATGCACCAGAACCGGAAATTCTCATACCAGTCCCAGCTCCCGGCCGGGCCCTTCCTGCGTCCCGTGCGCGGCGGGGGAGGAGGCGCATCGGGATCTCTTCTGCGCGTATAACCGGTATCCGGCGGAACGGATCCGATATGCCGCGTGTTCCCCAGAGGGCTCGTGAAGCTCTCGCCGGTCCTGTGCCCCGTGGCGTCATAGTGGATCGTTGTGCCGCTTGGCGCCCGGAAGCTCTCTCCGGTCTTACGGCCGCTGCTGTCATAGTGGATCTGTGTGCCGGTCGGCGTATTCCAGCCGGTTCCGGTCCTGTGCCCTTTTTCGTCATAGCTCACGGAGCCGTAAGCCGTCGGCCAGGTCTCGCCGGTCTTATGCCCCTTGGCGTCATAATGGACGGTCTGCCCCCAAACACCCTGACGGCTGCGGCCGGGCTTTTCCGGAAGGTTCTTTTTCATCCGATGGCTCCTTTCCCATTGTATATGCTCCATTATACACCGCCCCGCTGCCGAAAGCAAATCGTCGGCGCAAAGCAAAGAAACAGCAGGAGCAGAGACCTCTCCTGCTGACAGGAGACGCCTTTAAGAAAATTATTATCACATTGACGCAACATAAAGAAAAGCGCCATTGCCTGCTTTGCAAATCTGTTTCTAATTTTTGAGGTGAATCACCATTATGGAAAAGCTGCTTTCAATTTATTACGAGTCAATTCCTGCTTTTCTGCAAGAGGTTGCGGCAACGCAGATCGTGCAGCGGATCCGGGATGTTGGAATGAACTGCGGCTGCGAGTACACATCCTTTCCCCGTTTTGTGAAAGTGAGCGATCCTTCGCAAAAGCTTTCGGCGAACATGGGGATTCGTGAACCGTACTCCCGATACGATCACAGTCTTGGCGTGGCGCTCATCGTCTGGCACTTTACGCAGGACAAAGCGCAGGCGATCGCCGGCCTGCTGCATGATATCGCCACGCCGACCTTTGCGCATTCGGTCGACTTTCTGCACGGGGATTACCTGAAGCAGGAATCGACAGAATCCGGTACGGAAGAGATGATCAAAGGTTCCGGGGAGCTCTGCGCGATCCTGCGCACTCATGGCATTGCAGCGGATGAGGTGACCGACTATCACCGCTATCCGATCGCAGACAACGAATCGCCCAGGTTATCCGCTGACCGGCTGGAGTATACGCTCGGCAATGGTGTAAATTACGGATTCTGCACAGTTGAGGAAGCCAAACGGATGTATTGCGATCTGATCGCAGATTCCAATGAAGACGGCATCGATGAGCTTTGTTTCCGCCATAAGGATATTGCAGAGGAATTCGGCCTCATGGCGCTGAACTGTTCGCGGGTCTATGTGTCTGCCGAAGACCGGTATGCCATGCAGATCCTTTCCGAAGTGTTGAGAGAAGCGATCCAATCCGGAGAATTGATGGAAAGCGATCTCTTCACGACCGAGACTCAGGTCATCCGCAAACTGGCCGCCCGGCCCTTGTGGCAGGAGTTCCGAAAGCTGCATCGGCTCGAGCGATCCGAAGAGCCAACGGACCGACACGGGTGGCGGCAGATCCATGCCAAGAAACGCTGCATCGATCCTCTGATTGCCGGCGAAGGCCGCCTTCACAGTGTGTCGAAAGAGTTTTCCGATGAATTAC